>ENA-ORXI01000708-ORXI01000708.1-sediment-metagenome-genome-assembly--contig:-NODE-708-length-27711-cov-5.011544_pt1 | contig 27711 bp, 29 predicted proteins | sample MGYA00237861_ERZ511468 | MGnify/ENA primary metagenome ERZ511468 (study PRJEB26299, sample SAMN06266213) | sediment metagenome | isolation source: Hudson Canyon methane seep mesocosm | place: USA:Hudson...
AATGGCAATTATGATTAGTAACTATTTACTATTGCCATTACTTTTAAAAGATCCTTTTTTTACAAATTTAGATGCATTTTCATGATCCGGATGTCTATCCGTCCTTGAATTAGTAATAATTATTTTAGGAGTATATTGTCTAATTTTTATAATTAATGCATTCAAAGAATCTTCATTAATTTGAAAAAAACCATCTTTTAAATTTAAATTATCTCTAAATTTTACTTTTAATAATTTAGCTGAATTTTTAGCTTCTTTTTGTCTAGTTACTTGATTTCCTCTAGTACCCAACTCTCCTTTAGTTAAATCTAACATACCAACAGATAAACCATTATCTATACAAGATAATATAGTACCAGAACAAGAAAGTTCTGCATCATCAGGATGAGCCATAATAACTAAAATATCAACGTTCATAATTAATTATTTGAAATATATCTTTCAGCATCTAAAGCACCCATACAACCTGATCCTGCTGCAGTAACTGCTTGTCTATAAATTTTATCTTGGGCATCACCTGTAGCAAAAACCCCACTAACATTAGTTTTAGTAGAATCGGGTTCCGTTACAATATAACCCTTATCATCCATTTTTAAATAATCTTTAAATATCTTTGTATTTGGTGTATGGCCAATTGCTAAGAAAAAACCATCAGCTTTATGTGTTGAGATTTCTTCGTTTTTACAATTTTTTAAAATAATACTTTCTAAACCATTAATGTCATCGGCACTAACAGCTGTTATACCAACAGCAAAAACTAGCAAAAAAATGAATAACAGTTTATTACAACAAATATTCATAACTTACCCTATAAGTAACAAAGACAAATATGGAACTAGATTAAACATCAAGAAGATAATTTTGAATAAGCCGAGAAAACTGTACATCGCAATATCAAAAGTATCGCGTGAAATTGGAATCCACTTTGTTTGCACCTGATAAACCAGATTAGGAGCAAGCATGATAAAACTAGCCCAAAACAACAAAAGGCCGCCATTTATAATAGAACACCACATAAAAAACTGCGTGAAACTTTGAATATCCATCACTGATTGTCCTCTCTTTATTTATTAAATGGCTAAAAGGAACTTACTCCAATCATAAACCACACTCACTATAAGATCAGCTGATAAACGAAGACTCAGCATTCGCGTTTAAAATAAATCTCTTAGCTCTCGTTAAAACTCAAACTCGGTTAAAACACGCCAGGTATTGTCGGGTGTTTTAGAATCCAAACCAATAATTGCACCAAATTCCCAGTGTAGTTTTTTTGCTCTTCCTAATCTAACATCGCCCATTACGACAGGGCCAAGACCTCTAGTATCTTCGCCAGCATAAAACTCTAATGCCGGTTCAAATAGACGTGAATAGCGATATCTAGCCTGTAATGCAATCGCCGTTTCTAATTCGTCTTCAATATCATCACCCCATTCATAACCTAACCATAAATTGGCAGCACCTATCCATCGGCCCCACTCTTTTTCCATTAACAGCCCAGTTGAAAATTCCCATACATCTTCATCTTTTTCTTTTTCAAGCTCAGCAATCATGCCCCAATCAATTGCATACTCGCCTTGTTCGGTAAGTTGCCATAATACTTCGATTTCATAATCTGAAATTTTCAAATCATGTTGATCAGTATCTTCAGCGATTAAATATCCTTCAATAAAAACTCGATCGTTTAAAGACTTGCCGAGGCCAAACCGATGTTTTTGTTCACCGTCTGCAGAAATCATTCGCCACTCAATTTCTCTTTCTAACGGTTGCACATAGGGATGATAAACCTTATCGATAGCTAAACCGTCAGCCCAAACGGATTGGATCAGTACGAATGAGAATAATATTGCTATTAACTTCAGCAGCTTATGACTCATTTAGATGGCCTTTTGGAGCGAGTGCGAGACACAATGGATAACACCACCATTAATGCTAATGCACAAAAGTAACTCATCATTTGAATGGGTGTGGGTGTTGCTTCATAACCAATTAAAGCATAGAGAAGTTGTCCTGTTATTGAACGTTCACTGAGTAAAGAAGATGTATCCCATAAAGGATATTGGCTTATTATCCAATCAGCCTGGATCAACATTTGAGTTGCTTGTAATACCATGCTGCCGGCAAGAAACAGGGTCATAACATACCCCACTCGCAAGCCGTTTTTCACATCAATATTAACCAGTACATAATAAAAAAGGACACCAACACTAATACCGATTCCGGCCCCAATGACGCTTCCTAAAACAACAGGCAATAATAAATCTGGAATAGTAATAAAGCCGTGAATATATAAAATAATTTCAGAGCCTTCTCTCGCAACTGCAACAATCACTCCTAGCATCATTGTTAGAACAAGCCGTTTACTGTTAGTTGTCGATTCCGGTCTCATGGCGAGCACGATAAAAAATACCAGCATCAAATATAAAATCATATGCATCACTGCATTGACGACTTCTTGCCCTACCCCTTCAAACCACTGAGATACCAAAGCAATATTAAATGCATATAGTGCAGCGCTAACAAAACCAAGACCTAAAGCCGAAATAAGCCAAACCCTAGAGGTTGAGAATATTTGACTAAAAGCCAATAGCAAAGCAACAAGCAATGCGGCTTCTAACACCTCTTGTAAAATGAAAATGACTGCATTTAAGAGCATATAACTACCTTATTCAACGATCACTTTCCCTTGGGCTGTTTTAGGAAAAAACTCACCAAAAAATGGATATTCACCCGGAGCAAGCGGGCCAATAAATATAACGGCTTGAGTATTACCTGCAATTACTTTTTCACGGTTTAACTCATAACTTTCAAACTCTTCCGCAGTAGGATCTTGGTTAATGATGATTAATTTAACTTTGGTATCAGCCGGAATACGAATTTCATCTGGAAAGAACAAGTGATTTCGAATTTCGATGTTGATAATTGGCGTGGCGGCATAGACCACGGAAGTCATTAATATGACAACTGTAAACACTAAACAAACATGACTTATCCGTATCAATACAAACATTAAACGCCTCTTACTTTTGGAAAGTCGATAGTCACTTTTAAGCCTGATTCAAATTGTGATGCGCCCAGGAAAATTGTTGCGCCATGCATATCGACGATATGCTTAACAATTGCCAAACCTAGGCCACAACCAATGACATTTGAATCATGTTGATCGCCATGAAGTCGATAAAAGCGCTCAAAGACACGTTGATAATAATCACTAGGAATTCCAACGCCAGAATCTTCTACGATTAATCTCACACCAGAATCCGTTGCAGAGACATCAACGACTAGTTCACCGCCATCGGGCGTGTATTTGCTTGCATTAGCTAATAAGTTTTGCAATAACGTTTCCAACGCAAAGTTGTAACCAGAGATAAAACAGGTCATACCGTTTAACACGATTGTTTGATGTTTTGTTTCAAATTTTTGGTAGTTATTTGCCATGCTATTTTTTGCTAACGCATGTAGGTCAATTTTCTTAAATTCAACTGCTGCTTGATCCGGTGGGCAACGATGTAAGTCTAAGATCTGTTCAATCAAGTGCTCAATGCGATCGACACTTTGACTTAACATATTCAAATCTTGATTTTCGTTTCCTATATTTTCTTTCAGGTTATGTAAATGGACTTTTAGGCCACTCACTGGCGTGCGTAGTTCATGAGCCGCATCTGCTGAAAAACGTTGTTCACGTTGAAATGCTCCCTCTAGACGTTTAAATAAACTATTGGTCGTTTGCACGACTTGCTTTAGTTCGATGGGTGAATAATCAATAACAACAGGGCTTAAATCTTCCAGTTGTTTTTTATTTAATTGTTCAGCCAAAGCATGCAATGGTCTAAGCCCCATTCCTACGACTAACCAGATTATGATTGCCACTACAGGCATGCCTAAGACAATTGAATATACTGACTCAACGATAACCTGTTCGGCTAAACCATATCGAATATCACTTCGTTCTGCTGTGACGATCCATCTATTTAATACCGTGTCTTTAAAAACATAACTTCGCCAGCGATAGCTCGCATAATTAACATCGTGAAAGCCAATTGATAGCTCGAGTAACTTTACCTCAGGTGCATTACTTGAACGTGATATTAATTGGCCGTTATCTTTCCATATTTGGTAGTAAACATTTTGCGTTTCTTGTTCAGAGTGAATGGGACTTACGTTAAGACTTTGATTTGCCGAAGCAATCAGCATCGCCATGCTTTGCAAGCGAGCATCAAATAACTGCTGTGCTTGTGCCATACTTGATTGATAACCATGAAGTAGTGAAACAAAGTTCACTAAGGTAATCGTCGCTATTACAGCTAATAATAAATACAGACGGATCGACTTCATTTCACTTTGACTGTATAGCCAACACCTCGAACTGTTTTGATGAAATTATCGGGTAATCGTTTACGTAAATGATGAATATGAACTTCTATCGCGTTACTGACCACCTCTTCGCCCCAACTATACAGTTTCGATTCAAGGCTTTCTCGTGTTTGTACTCGACCCACATTTTCCATTAATGCTTTCAGTAACATAAATTCACGTCTAGGCAAGTCCACACCTTCACCTGAAACAGTAATTTGATGAGCTGTATTATCCAAACATACCTCACCAATCCTCAGTTCGGAATGTTTACTCGTGCTGAGTCGACGTTCAAAAACCCGTAACCGTGCCAATAACTCAGGCATCTCAAATGGTTTGGCAAGATAATCGTCGGCACCAGCATCCAAACCCGTAATTTTATCTTCTAGTGAGGTTCTAGCCGTTAATATTAAGACAGGCAATTCGCCATTTATTTTACGAATAAGTCTAAGCACATCATTGCCGTCAATATCAGGCAAACCCAAATCCAAAATAACGATATCAGGACATTCATTTTCTATACTGCTTACCGCTAATTTGCCATGGGTTAAATGATTGACAGCAAACCCTTCTCTCATTAATGAGGTTTTAACGCCTTGAGCTAAAGAATCATCATCTTCTATCAGTAATACTTGCACTATTTTTTTTACTCAACTGTTGTCTGACCTTGGCTAATGACTGTTCAATCTCATCGTGTCTACCTTTATCAGCCAAGGGCCGACTCGGTCTATCAGGTGCTTGTTGTGCTTTTACTAAATACTGCTCAGATTTTTTATACCGACGTTGATCTCTTAAAAATTCAGCATAAAAATAATTACTATCGATGCCATCAGGGTTAAGGGTTAAGGCCGTTTCGAGCATCTCTTTTGCTTTATCATCGTCGCCAAATCCAATCGGCCAACCCGGTACTTTAAAGTATAAGGTTCCAAGGCTAGTATAAGCCGATCCTGACAATGCGCTATCATTAATAGTCAGCGCTTTTTCAAAATCCGTCTTAGCCGCTTTTGCAAATGACATCGCACCTAAACCACCTTTTGCTCCAGCAAAACTAGAGTTAATAATACCTCGCCAAATCCACGCTTCGGCTGCAGAAGGATACGAAGCTATCACCTTATCTGCATCTGTGATTAATAATTCAAACGCACTGTTTTGTTCTTTACTCTTTAAGGTGTAATTGACTTCAGCCCAACGTTTTTGAAGTTGGACAACCTCATCCATCACATCAGCAATAGCCCATTTTGGAAGCACTAATACAACGAAAATTAATAATATATTGATTGATTTCATAAGATTCATCTCCTACAGATAACGTTTAATCGTCGCTAACTGTTTAAAAATTGATTTATCTACAAGCTGTGGTAGTACGCTGTTAATACGAACAAATAACTTTTCAGGCCAACCTAGGTAAAAATTGATATCTGAGTGACGCCTTAAGAAGCTAATCAGTTTTGCAGCTACAACTTCTGGTTCATCCATCGTTGTTTTAAGTTCTTTATTCATCATGACTACGTTGTTATTGTTGATCGCGGTATTGGTTGCCCTTGGTGCAAAGTAATATACCGCCACACTGCTATCCATTAACTCTCGGCGTAATGCTTCGCTAAAACCTCGCAAACCAAATTTACTACCACAATAAACACTAAAGCCGGGAAATCCGATGCTGCCAAAGGTAGAGCCAATATTAATGATCCGAGCCTGATGCTGTGCTTTTAACAATGGCATTAGCGCTTGGCAAACTAACATCGGACTGATCAAGTTAGTTGTAACTAAACGTTCTATACGATCAGCTTCGATATTCTCTAATAAGGAGAAATCACTAAGCCCAGCATTGTTGATCAACATATCAATACCGCTTTCAAACTGTCGACACAAATTAACTAAATCAGAAAGGCCTTCTTGTGTTGTCAAATCAGCCATTAAACAATGATGTTGCCCCCCGAGCTTATGATTAAGCTCATCCAGCATATCTCGTTCTCGGCTTGTTAAAATAAGTATGGCACCTTCGTCAGATAATGCTTTAGCAATCGCAGACCCGATCCCACCACTAGCCCCCGTTAATACTATCGTTTTATTCTTAAACATCATGTAAATCCTATGCTGTCAAACTGTGAAAAACATCACCGTATAGTTTGTAAAACACGGTGGTGGTGTGAATGATCAAGCTTTGTTCTTGTTCATCCTCTATTTGATTCATCAAACTTTCAAAAAACTTCACATGCTCTAGATCTAAAGCCCCATGGGATCGCAAATAACTAAATGCTTCATTCGGTAAAGTTAACGCTGATTGAATAGCATCAGCAGCCTTATCTGCTGTCGCAATACTAGTACCTTCAAGCACATGCACCATGCCAAAAAATCCTAAGGGATTGATTCTATTAATCATGTCATAGGCATAAGCGACCATCAGCTCTGTCGCTGGTTTTGGCTGACTATTTCTTATTTGTTCTTTATCAGCACCACAAGCCGCAATATCATTGAGGATCCATTCTTGGTGACCTAATTCTTCTTCAATATATTCAGCCACGGCATTTCGTAACCATTCTTTTTCTTCTGGTAACTTTGAACCGACAGCCATGAGTAAAGGTGTTGTATGTTTTACGTGATGGTAGGCCTCTGTTAAAAAGGCAATATAATCATCCAGTGTGATATCACCGCTTAATGCTTTATTTATAATAGGGGCTGAATACAATCCTATGCGTTCAGACTCGGTTGATGACTTTAGTTGTTCAAAAAATGGCATGTGCTTCCTCGTACAAATATTCAATTTCATTTTGATAATGTTGGTAGATGACATCTCTTTTTGGCCTACCGTTAGTGGTCAAAAAGCCTTGTTGTATCGATAATGGTGTTATCAGTCGATGCCATTGTTTGATTTGTGCATAATCAGGTAGTGTTTGATTAACTGAGTCTATCCATTGCTGTATATCATCATTAGAAGTCACTTCGCTTCGCGGATAAATGACTGCCGTGCAAAATGGTCTTGCATCGCCAAATACGACACAATCTTTCAATAAACCATTGGCTAATAATTGACTTTCTGGCCACTCAGGATTGATATTTCGTCCATAACTTGAAATAAGCAGGTTCTTTTTTCGACCATCAATATATAAATATCCTTGTTCATCAATAGTGCCAAGATCTCCAGTCGCTACTGATGTTTTACCCCAGCTTTCTTCTTGTCCGATATACCCTAAAAAACTATTGCCTGTGACGATGATTTCACCGTCATCAATATCAACATCCACATGTTCTAATAACTTGCCGACGGAACCTAGTTGGTTATTTTTAGGTGTGTTCAAACTCACGACAGAGAGACACTCAGATAAACCATAACCTTCATAAACTGGCAGACCACACTGCTTTGCTTGTTGTAATAACAGTGGTGATACCTTGCTGCCACCAACGGCAATAAAGGTTAATGAATCAGGAGGTGGCCACCCTTGTTTAACTGCATTGACTAAGGCAAGCAATAGTTCGGGTAACAAGATCAAACTAGTCGGTTGTGTTTTTGCAATCGTCATTAATAAAACATTACGATCAAAACCACTACTGCCATTAAATCCTAATTGACTAGAAGATATGGCTATCACCGTGCCACCGCTCAATAATGGAGCATAGATACCCGCAATATTTTCTAATAGTGTGCTGAACGGCAAAATACAGAGGTGCCTATCGTGTTTTATCTCCGTTGCAGAAACTAAAGATTTAGCCACTAAGATCTGCTGTTCTGTACTCAAACAAACACCTTTTGCTTGGCCTGTTGAACCTGATGTGTAAGTAATTTTTCCAGTATTGTTAGGCAAGGAAATCGGTGGCAACTTATACTGATTTAAAATATAACCAACACTGTTTAAAAGTATCACTTCCTCAGCATCTAAATGAGGCGAAGCAATAAAAGCGTTTTGAGGATGATAAATGACCGCTGACACACCGGCCTGCAACAGTGCATGATGACATTGTTGTTTTGTAAAAAACGTCGGTAACGGTAAAAGAGTTATTTCTTCTAGCTGACAGGCGATATCGGTAACGATCCACTCTGGTGAGTTATCCGCATAAAGTGCAATAACTTGATGGCGAAATGGTTCAAGCTCCTGCCTTACTCGCATAATCAATGAAGCTAACTTATGCCAACTATACTGCTGAGTTTCATCACGGATAGCGATATCATTTGGATGACTCTCCGCCATCTGTTGAATAGTCGACCATAAGAGTGACATTAAGGTTTCACCTGCATGGCCACCTTAACGATAGTATTTTGATAACTTTGTAACAAACCACCAATAACAGGGTGTGTGTATAGCGTCGGGATGGCGTCTACTAAATTACCAGCCAGGACTTTAGGCTTTTTATCATAATAACTACCCCAAGAACGACCATGATCAGATAATCGTGCAGGATCGGCCTCACATACACACACTGGTGTCAGGCCTAGTTTAGTTAATAAAGTTTCTACTTGTTTTGTAGCGGTAAAAACCACCCATTTAAAACCTGCCTCATACAAAATAGCTGCAGTGAGAATAAACAATATGTGACTAGAACCTTTTTTACTGGAGGTTAAGTTACCAATTTCGACAACATCTTCACGTGCTACCGATCGATGAAACAATTGGCCGAGTGTTGATTGAATATCACCATCTAAATATTGCTCTAAGAAAAGGCGTTCACCTTTATATGCAGGATGAAAACCCAAGGCAGACGAAATCTGATTTTCATAATGTGTTGCCAAAATATAGGGTAAAAAACTATCTACCTGTGCTTGATAATAGCTATAAAAATGTTCCGCTATATATTGTTCAACATGTGCTCGTTGATGAGATTGTTTTGCCACCAAACTTAGTGGCAAATTTGGTAATAACAGGCGCTCATTTTTTAACTGTTCTGCTGTTCTGAGTTTGGCTTGGTTGGCCAGAAGCATTGCTTCCATAATCATTACCTTTGAAATGAATTATGGAAGTAAGTTTAATGAGTGATTCTTAACGTATTATTAAGATAATAATAAAAACTAGGTTTATAAACTAATAAGCCCTGAAAAATCAGGGCTTATTAGATACTGCTATTTGAAACTATTAGTGATGCATTAAGCGGCGTCGAACACTTCTTTTAAAGCTGATGTACACAAGATAATATTCTCTTTTCTTGATGAAAATCCCATCAAACCGATGCGCCAAACTTTACCTGCTAACACTCCAAGACCGGCACCTATTTCTAGGTTATAGTCATTCAATAATGTAGACCGAACGTGCGCATCATCAATACCTTCTGGGATCCATACCGTATTTAATTGTGGTAAACGGTCGCCTTCTTTAACAACAAGTTTAATACCTAAAGCTTCTAAACCCGCTTTAAGGTATTCATGATTTTTAGTGTGGCGATCCCAAGCATTTTCAAGGCCTTCTTCCGTCAACATAACCAGTGATTCATGCAATCCATATAAGGTATTAACAGGTGCAGTGTGATGATAAGCTCGTTTAGTACCCTCACCCCAATACGCCATAACCAAATTAAGATCTAAAAACCAGCTTGATACCGGTGATTGACGATTCGATAGTTTGTTAATAGCACGGTCGCCAAAACTAATTGGTGAAATACCTGGCATGGCTGACAAACATTTTTGGGTTCCTGAATAAATGGCATCAATTCCCCATTCATCAACTCTTAATTCAGAACCACCTAAAGAAGTCACAGCATCAACAATAGTAATGCAGTCATGATCATGAGCTAACTTACATAATGTTTTTGCATCTGATTGAGCGCCAGTAGATGTTTCAGCATGGACAAAAGCAACAATTTTGGCATCAGGATTTGCTTTTAATGCTTGTTCTAATTTATCAGCAGAAACCGCTTCACCCCAGTTATCTTCTACTACTACCGCTTCACCACCAAAACGTACTACATTTTCTTTCATGCGGTTACCAAAGACGCCATTGATACACACAATCACTTTGTCGCCCGGCTCAACTAAGTTAGCAAAACAAGTTTCCATTCCTGCAGAACCTGGAGCTGACACCGGCATCGTTAATTCATTTTTTGTTTGAAATGCGTACTTTAGTGCTTCTTTAATTTCATCCATCATGCCAATAAAAGCGGGATCAAGATGACCAATCGTTGGGCGAGCCATTGCTTGGAGAATTCGAGGGTGAACATCAGCTGGGCCGGGCCCCATAAGAGTACGAACAGGGGGATTAAATGATTGCATAATAATTAAATCTAAATGGGGAAAAAAACCATTATAATAATACCTATGTATATTACTCAAGAATTATTGCGTACGCTCCCTGAACACATCGTTATACAAGGTGATGAAAACACCCGGCCCTTTGAGTGTGATGGCTTGAGTGTTTATCGTCAAAAACCCTTAGCGGTTGTATTACCTGAAAATATTGATCACGTTAAACAGACCTTAAAAATTTGCAAAAAACTCAACGTCCCTGTTGTAACACGTGGCGCAGGAACAGGCCTTGCTGGCGGCGCAATGCCTCTAGAAAATAGCATCGTATTGGGTCTGTCTAAACTAAATAAAGTTAAAGCGATTGATCCAGTAACTAAAACTGCCGTTGTTGAACCTGGAGTACGGAATATTGCCATTAGCGAGGCAGTATCTGAACTTGGACTGTACTACGCTCCTGATCCTTCATCACAAATAGCATGCACTATCGGCGGCAACGTGGCTGAAAACTCTGGTGGCGTACATTGTTTAAAGTATGGCCTAACCGTGCATAATGTTGTTGCCGTCAAAATACTCACCATTGATGGCGAAGAGTTGATATTAAGTCGTGATGATGATGGTTTAGGTCTATTAGCTTTGATGAATGGCTCAGAGGGCTTATTAGGCATCATTATCGAAGTCACCGTTAAACTAACGGACAAACCTGCTCAAGTACAACTTGTTGTTGCGGGCTATGACAGCGTAAGAGAGTGTGCCAATGCCGTAACCAATATTATCCAGGCAGGCATCATTCCGGCTGGTTTAGAAATGATGGATAAGTTTGCAATAGAAGCCGCCGAAGACTTTGCTCATGCTGGCTATCCTAAAGATGCTCAAGCATTATTACTTTGTGAGCTTGATGGTGATGATGACGCGGTCAAACTTGAACTCGATAAAGTGCTCGAAATTTTGTCGAACTCTTCAAGCTTAACGCTTGCCAAAAATGAACAACAACGCCTGTCTCTGTGGCAAGGTCGTAAATCTGCATTCCCAGCCGTTGGCCGTTTATCTCCGGATTATTACTGTATGGATGGCACTATCCCTAGACGTTACCTAGCTGACGTTTTAGAGAAAATCGGCGAACTATCAGAGTTCTATGGCCTGCGTGTGGCTAATGTTTTTCATGCCGGCGATGGTAACTTACATCCTCTGATACTCTACGATGCAAATAAAGAAGGTGAGTTAGAGAAAACCGAGAAATTCGGCACGGATATTTTGAAATTATGTGTTGATTTCGGCGGTAGTATTACCGGCGAGCATGGTGTTGGCATAGAAAAACTGGATGCCATGTGTCATCAATTTGCATCTGATGAGCTCGAAATATTTCATCAGATCAAAACTGTGTTTGATCCCAAAGCTTTGCTCAACCCTGGTAAGGCAGTACCAACCTTACACCGCTGTGCCGAGTTGGGTGGCATGCATGTACATAATGGTGAGTTACCTCATCCAGAGCTGGAAAGGTTTTAAATCACACATGAACATTGAACAGATACAACAGCACATTAAAACTGCTGATAAGTTACAGATTATTGGCTCGGCTAGTCAGATACCAGCTCAGCACGACAATATTCTCGACATGTCTCAATATAAAGGCGTCGTTGAATATCATCCAGAAGAATTGATGTTGACGGTTAAAGCCGGCACCACCCTTCAAGATATAGAACAAACCCTCGCAGTTAATAATCAAGCACTGCCTTTTTCGGTATCTAACACCACTATCGGGGGAGCCTATGCCATGGGCGGCGCACAACTTAGGGATGCGGTTTTAGGTATTAAAATTGTTGATGGTCAAGGACGTATGCTCAATTTTGGCGGACAAGTTATGAAAAATGTCGCGGGTTATGATGTCACTCGCTTACTGGTAGGTTCAAAAGGTAAATTAGCTGCCATCTGTGAAATCAGTTTGAAAGTACTACCTAAAGCCTATATCGATATGTCAGTTACAGCTAAAGCTGTCACAAACCAGCAATCAGATATGAAAGAAAGAATAGAGCAAGGTTTAAAAAATGTATTTGATCCAAAAGCGGTATTTATCTAATGCAAACAAAACTACCGCAAACCCTTATTGATAGTGCTACAGGGAAAAAAGCTGACGAAATCCTACGCTCATGTGTGCATTGTGGCTTTTGTTTAGCAACCTGCCCAACGTATCAGTTATTAGGTGATGAGTTGGACTCACCTAGGGGACGAATTTATTTGATTAAATCGGCCTTAGAAGGTGAAGCATTTAGTCAGAGCAGTATTAGCCATCTGGATCGCTGCCTGACTTGCCGAGCCTGTGAAACGACTTGCCCATCTGGTGTGGAATATGGCGAACTGCTCGATATTGGGCGATCCTTTATAGAACCTAAACGCGCCTTATGGCAAAAGGTATATCGCACATCTATCCGAAAAGTTTTGACCTCTCCAAGACTATTTAACTCTGTTGGTTTTTTATTTCGACATTCAAAGATTCAAACACCTGTTGAGGAGCGACCTGAAGCAATTACACAACGTGTCTTGCTATTAACAGGTTGTGTTCAACCGACATTAGCACCCAATATCAATCATGCAACAAAGAATGTATTAACTCGTTTAGGCATTGATGTCGTCGAAACTGAACAAAAAGAATGTTGTGGGGCATTAGATCAGCATTTAGCTGCTGCAGATGAGGCAAAAGAAAAAATCAAACGTAACCTTGATTTGTGGTCAACATTACTTTCTACTGGGGTGGATACGATTATTTCAACTGCCAGTGGTTGTGGTGTCATGGTCAAAGACTACACAACATTGTTCGATACTGACGATCCTTATTATGACAAAGCTAAGACAGTTGCAGATAGGACTAAAGATATTGCTGAATATTTATTAGAACAAGATTTAACGGCAGTCACCGTCAAACAGGCTAATATTTCGATACAAATACCCTGTAGTTTGCAGCATGGTCAAAAGTTACCCAACGTTTTGCCTGAGCTATTAACTAAGCTGGGTTACGACATATCACCGGTTAAAGACTCGCATCTATGCTGCGGTTCAGCAGGTACCTATTCCATTTTTGAACCTAAACTGTCAAAGCAATTACGTGATAACAAACTGGATAATTTAACTCGTTCAAATCCTGATGTGATTGTATCTGCCAATATCGGTTGTTTGATGCATTTACAAAAAGGGACTGAGACCCCAGTTAAACATTGGGTCGAATTATTAGAGACTTAACATTTCAAAACATAGTCGTAACACGTTCTATCGTCCAAAAGGCAGCCACACTTCCAATACTATAAGGCATTATTCGCCAAGCACCTTGAGGTATGTTTAATGGCAACTGTTTTATTAATGCCATCAAACTCAATACAGCAGCAATAAATAATAACTGCCCCGTTTCGACACCTACGTTAAACATAAACAAAGCCAATGGAACTTCATGCTGTGGCACACCAATTTCGGATAAAGCACCCGCAAAACCTAGGCCGTGAAACAAACCAAAAATAAAAGCAATCATCCAAGGCCAACGTTCGGTTACCCCGAGCTTCCCTTGATGTTTATGAATAATTTCAACGGCCAGAAATACAATGCTCAATGCAATAATAGCTTCAGTTGGTGATGATGGCAGATTTACCAATCCTAAGGTTGCCAAAACTAGAGTAATACTATGAGCTACGGTAAATGCTGTCACTGCTTTCAACAGTGGCATTAAACCCGACACAATCAATAACAATGCTAGTACAAACAACAAATGATCAGCACCTTCCAATATGTGAATCGTGCCCATACCCCAGTAGGCAGTTGCAACACCCAGTTTGGTCGCATGTTCAGGAACGGTATAAGTATCATTACCCGCACGCAAAATAGTTGAATATTGACTACCGTCTTGTAAAGAAATCCGTATTAAAACATCAGTCTGAACAGACGCCAGTCCATCAATACTCAATGTTGCACCTGTCAATGTTTGACCATTGGTTTGATATGTAAAGTGTTGCACCCATGCACCCGGAACTTGTTTCGTTGTAACAGGCCCGACAGCTTGCAGAAAGTCCGGCAACACCGGCGTTAAACTTAAACCACGGTTTTGTCGAACAGGCACTTTCCACGTCACGTCTAACCAACCATTATCACGTTCATTTATTTGTAATAACGCAGGTGAGAATTCATCTGAAAGTGCAGTGCTGGGAATAGCTATTAATAAAACAAATAAAGCAAACAGCTGTTTGTGCCAACATAAACTATTGATAGATTTCACGATGTTGGTATTTCTATATTGTTTATTTCTTCTGCAACATCAGTATTCGTGCTGCTAGGCCCAACTTGTGCTCTTTCAATCACGATTTCATAACGGCGACTAAGACTTTCATAATAGGCTTCGTTAAACTGCTCTTGCTGTGTTGTCTGCCAGTTTTTAAAAACGGCTTCTTGTTTTTGTTCAAACTTCGGAGCCGGTGATTTATCGACTATGTCGATATACACAAGATGAGCGCCATAACCAGACATCACAGGCCCATGCCATTGTTTTGTTTCAAGTTGCATAACCGCTTTTGCAAAACCACTACCAAATGACTTTCTAATATCTAGTTCACTTTGCTGTGAATAGTAGCTTTGCAACATAAAGCGATCACCTAATAGTGATACATCGCTATTAGGTGAATCAACAGCCTGTAATGTAGCAAGGAGCAACGCTACATCATCCAAGGTGGCATCACCTCGTTTATCTGGGTCAATAAACACATGTTTGAATGTCACCTTATCGGGTGTTAGATACCGATCGATATTATCGACAAAATACTGCTCTAACTCGCCTTCTCTAGGTTCTTTGAGGCCAGCAATATCTCTAGTCAAAAACTCCACTTTTTGAGCCAATCGTCGACGAGTTACAGGGTCATTCTTATCCAGGCCCATAGCAATGGCTTCACGATAAAAAATATCTTCACGAACAAATTGATTGATCAGGCCGGTCAGTTCTTGATCGGTCGGTGGTCGATTCCAGCGTGACTGCCAAGCAGCAATAAGGGACTCAATACGGTTTTCATTAACAACAATAGTGCTATTATCAAACTCGTTCTTCGATGAACCATATAAACCGTAAGCACCATAAATACATAAGCCGATAATAAAAAACTGAAGTAGTGGTTCTCGTAAAAATTTCAACTTATTCATACTCCAAATGAAATGGGAACACGGTAATTAGATTTAACTTAAAACCGCATTCCCTTGTCCTCTTCCCTATTAATACCACCCTCTCTTCAGTCTCTTATCAGGACTCAGGCGTGTACCAAATAGGCGACGTATAGGCTCTCTCTTGCTGACTTGTAGGAGCATCTTCTGGAATTTCAGTACCAAATCTAAAGGCATCATAGACATACCATGGTGGAGTTGGGATCTCTAAAACGCGCGCATAGTAGAAGGCGCTATCCTCAGGATTGAAATCCGGATCAGTCCAGACGGTTAAAAGCTCGGAATCACCGATGGTGTTGCTCCATGTAGCCGCAGCTACATCAACGGTATTGCCGACCGCTGGCAACTTCCCGTCAGCACCCAACTTACGGCCATCCGACCAGACAACGTTATAAACTTTTTCATGTGTATTTCCTTCTTTATCAAGCCAACCTTTGACAACCTGGATGCGGTCTAGATTCGCTCCAATAGGATCACGTAATGCATACACCATAAAGTTTGGTGCTTTTGCATTTTCAGGTGGTGCTCTTAAATCGCTGCCCATAGGCACACCTTTCTCATAACCACGAAAAGCGGGTTCCCTACTATTCATATCCGCATCGGTATAATTCCAACCGCCAAAGAACCGTACCGCTATACGAGGTCCGGTTGTGCCATAAACTTCTTTACGATCCATGGCATCAAATAAAGATGCACGGGTATTATCTTTTGCCCAAACAGCAGCTAGTCCTGATGCAACCTGTTGCCAACTAAATATTTCACCTTTTTCAGTTTTTACAAATGGATGGCTTAATCGTTCTGGCGATGGTTCATAACCCGCATGTTTGCCAAAGAAGTTTTCCTCTTCTGCGGTGGGTAAAGAAGTATGGCTATCTGTTGCACCAATCAAACCGAATTTATATGGGTTTGTACCCAATTTCTTTTCTAAGGCTAAGCCATTTTTCAATGCTTCACGAGCATACTCGCCTGCCAACATGTCATCGGTTTTAGCTTCAGTAAGATCTAGATTGCCTGCATCCCAAGTACCGTAATCGGCAAACTCATCATCTGGTGATAAAAATGGGTGTGCTTCGCCGTCCCCTTTGATCTGAGTAACTTCATACATTCGTTCCCATTTAGCACGTTGTTCTACATAAAACTTGTCAATTTTCTTACCCGAATATTGGGCATCTACAGGAAACATAATGCCGTTTGATAAGTTACCGTTATGGGCAAATGTCATGACTGCACCATTGGTTTTTGTTTCGTAGTCCTCTAGATATTGGTAAAGATCAAGTGGGTCTTGGCTCCCTATCGGAGGCGTCATGGTAAAAGGCACTACCTGTCGAGCACGATCGCCATTATCTCGGAATATGACATTTCGATGCATATTCCCCCCATTGACTAACGAAGTCCATTCAAAACCAATAAACGCAGTGAAGCGACCAGGCTCATTAAACTCTTCAGCAGCATTGATCACTTCATCCCAGATAGTGGCGTAACGCCTAGAGCCGGGTGAGTAATTAGCAAACATTTCCTGATTCATATTCCCTTGTGAAAATGCAGTAATCAGATCAATTGTGCTATCTACCGCTTCCTGTCCTCCGGCCCTGAATCCCTTAGACCAACGAGCACCTTGTTCATGATTTGTTACCAATGGAGAGGCCGCTAGAAGATCAATAATAAAACCCATTCCATCTGAATGATCAGTGAGAGCAAGCCAGTCTAATGGACGTGAAAGACGTACTGGCTGACCAGAAGAGGAGATTATTTCTTCACCTCTGGCTAAACGATAAGCATCTCGGAGGCCAACACGATTTCCAAAACCACCCGCATCCATAGAAAGCGCAGTATGCAAGTGTGAATCGCCCCACAGCGGTCTTTCTGGAAAGCTTCGAGACGCATAAGGAGAATAGGATTTACCAGAGTAAAGCTTAGACAGTTGTTCTTTATCGACTTGCCATTCTTGTGCAACGGATGTGTTGGTGAAACTTGATAAACCGACAACAATGCAGAGCGTTAGAATATTTCGCAACTTAAATAAAGTAGTGTTTTTCATTACTTAACTCCTGATTTGTGTACACCTAATATCTTATTTTTGTTAGCTTTAAACTTTTACTGCCTACTATTGTGCACCTTGGCAAGCAAGCCGTAAATTTCAAAGCAGCTGCATACGGCAATGTTTTACGAGCCAAAGATAGTTCTGACTATAATATTCAGTTTTCAGCTACGCTTCTATTCCCTAAATAACCTTTGTTTTGTTCGACACCTTAAGCTAGAGTTCAATTAGGAGTATACCTCTCAAATCATTAAGGAATTCAGGTATGTTAAATTTGTATATGCGTAATAAGCCACTCATAGCACTAATCAATTTCAGTTTATTAGTTGCAACAATGCAGCAGGCTGTTGCTGATGACAATACCGCCGAAAATGAATGGCAATTTGCGGCCGAAGCATATGCCTGGGGTCCTGACATTAGTGGTACCTCTACGACTGGTGGTAATTTTGACATCCCTTTACATGAGATTATCGATAATCTTGAGATGACAATTATGGGCCGTATAGGAGCAAAAAAGGATAAGTTAACACTGTTCTCGGATATTATTTATCTTGATTTGAGTACCGATGAAAAAGGTTCTTTTAATATTCCCATCGGTCGTGGACCAGGATTAACGGTAGGTGATAAATTAGATATTGGGCTAAAAGCATGGGTAGTTCAACCTACGGCTGCTTATACAGTTTTTGAAACCTCAAAATACAATATTGATCTGCTCGCAGGTGCTAGATATCTATGGATAGAAGTTGATCTCGCTCTGAGAACAACTGGACCGTTTGCAAACCGGAAAGTAAAAGACAAGGAGTCTGAACACAATTGGGATGGTATCGTTGGCGCTAGTGGGAGAGTTGCTTTAAATGACAAATGGGATGCCACCGTCTATGCAGATGCTGGTAGCGGTGATTCTGACTATACCCTGCAAGGACAGGCTGCTTTGAGCTACAAATTTGATAGCTTCGAAGGTCGATTTGGCTATCGATATTTGAAATGGGAGTTTGATGGTCATGGAGCCTTAGAGGATCTGACTATCAAAGGGCCTTTTGCGGGTGCCTTATTTAGGTTTTGATGTTTCGAATGCAGTTTAAAATATAGGAAAATAAAAAGCCTGCGACTCTAATAGCAGCAGGCTCTTCGGCTTATAAAAACATTAACGTCTTATTTTTTAGTTTTCATAAAATTTAAAATTAGCTTAGAAATCACTTCACCATCTTCTTCCAATGCAAAATGGCCCGTATCTAAGATATGGAAATCTATATTTTTTAGATCTCGTTTATAAGGATGAGCACCCTCTTCTGGAAAAATAACATCACCTTTTCCCCAGACCAATAAAGTCGGTGGCTGATGCGTTCTAAAATAGGCTTGCCATTCAGGATAAAGTGGCGGATTGGTTCCATAAGAATAAAACAGTTCTAATTGAATCTCTTTATTACCTTGACGATCTAATTTTGTTTGATCCACTATCCAATTATCAGGACTAATCACAGCTTCATTTCGTGTGCCATTAGTGTACTGCCATTTGGTTGCGCCAATCGTCAATAGTGAATCTTTAAGCACCTTAGCGTTATCTGGCGTTTTATCTTTCCAATAAGCTTTAATTGGCTGCCAGAACTCACGCAATCCTTCTTCATACGCATTACCATTTTGTACTATCAATCCTTGCACACGTTTAGGGTGCTTAGCTGCAATACGAAAACCGATAGGAGCACCATAGTCCATAACATATAAGGTGTATTTTTCAGCGCCTACTTTTTCTAAAAACTTATCTGTTATCGTTGCTAAATTATCAAAACTGTATTCAAATTCATCTAAAGACGGCATTGAGCTATTACCAAACCCAGGATAATCAGGAGCAATAACGCGATAGTTTTTAGCTAAGTCAGGTATTAAATTTCGATACATATGTGAAGATGTAGGGAATCCGTGAAGCAATACAATAACAGGGGCATCTTTTGGTCCCGCCTCGCGATAAAAAATCTCTACCTCATCAACGTCGATCGTTTTATATTGTGTTTGTGAACTTGCTGCATTGGCCCCTAAAGAAAACAGTGACAACATCAAAATACTCGCAGGTACAAGTACTTGTTTTAGTAAATTAGAGTTATTTTCATTTTTTGTAGCTAACATTCGTATTCTCCTAATTGATTAAAAAAATTTTCTTTCTTCTTCATTAATTACTTTCTCATTGATGCTGGCATCGCGATTGAACATTAAACCCTGCTCATCAAACTCCCAATGTTCATTACCATAAGCGCGAAACCATTGGCCATTGTCATCGTGATATTCATACTCAAAGTGAACAGCAATTTTGTTACCTGAGAACGTAAACAGTTCTTTCTTCAAACGATAATCAAGTTCACGTCGCCATTTTCGTGTCAGTAATTGAGCAATTTCATTGCGACCTTGTACAAATTCATTACGGTTACGCCATTGAGAATCTTCGGTATATGCCAACGCTATTTTTTTGGGATCTTTGCTATTCCATAAATCCTCACCACGTTGAACTTTTAAAGTCGCTGTTTCCAAATTAAACGGTGGTACCAGTTGTGTTGTCATCGTGTTCTCCACATGTATCTATAATTAAACCGCCTTGGTAAACCGATCTGTCTACCTTGAGATTAATGGTATACCGATCGGTTTATATTGTAAAGAATTATTTTTACGAGATTATTGTATGACTAGCATTTTTGGCAATATTGAAGTAATATTAGGTAAACCTATCGGTATACCTTAAACAGGAAAAGACTTATGGCCGCTGTATCAAAAAGAGAACAGATAGTGACGGAAGCATTAAAACTGTTTTATCAAAACGGCTTTAATGCAACAGGTATCGATCAGATCATCTCTGATGCCAAAGTTTCCAAGAAAACGCTATATAACCACTTCAAATCAAAAGACGAACTTATATTAGCTACACTGCGAAAACGAGATGAGATGTTTAGAAATCATCTTATGCGTGAAACTGAGCGAATTACTGAGAATCCCAAAGAAAGACTGTTGGCGGTTTTTGATGTTGTCGAAGCGTGGTTTAAAGAAAAAGATTTTTCAGGGTGCATGTTTATTAATGCATCAGCCGAGTTTTCTGACCAGGACAATCCAAGCCATATCGTTTGTGCCGAACATAAACGACTGGTACGTGACTATATTCAGAAGCTTGCAATACAAGCAAAAATGGATAAGCCAGAAGAACTATCTAAACAATTAAACTTGTTAATAGAAGGCGCGATAGTTGAAGCTCATGTATCAGGTAGTAAAGATTCCGCTAGTAGAGCTAAAACAATTGCAGCAAGCTTGCTGAATACTTTAGCGGCCTAGGCGCATCATATATTTCATGACCAAACATAGTTTCGCCGAGTATTTTGCTTCATGTTATTGTCATAGTTATCTCATTCTCAAATATTATGGAACCATCTGATGAAATCAATTTTTTTAGTGTTCGCCATGTTGCTTGTTTCGACAGCCAATGCTGGTCAGCAATACTCAGGCGACTCTATCCAAAAACTATATATGGAAATGCAGTATCTTTACCATGTAGGCATTGAAATTCATCAGCAATTCCCCAATACCAAAGACCGTGCTGAATTAAAATCCTGTACCAGTGAACACGGGTATATAAGTACTAGGGCAAAAGCTACCGTTGGCATTGCTAACCGTTTAGAGCACCCAGACAAAGAGCTGTTCATTAATGCCGCATGGCGTGCACTGACCTGTGCTAAATGTAGTAGCCCGATGAGTAGCTGTGACCCTCTTCCAGATGATTTGAAAAACATAAAAAACATCATGGCTGAAGATTATCGGCAACAAAACCTTGAACAGGAATAATTCCAAGACTTTCTGTTAAACTTAGCCTTCAGAAAAACTTATTACACTCTCAGGAAAAACACCGTGGAATCACGCTTTCATCGCCCTAGCCTTTTTTCAATTGCATTTGCACTATCTCTAATGTCGTTTAATTCAAATGCAGTAGATCTAAACCTAGATTTAGATCTCGATTTGACGCAGCAATCAGCTTTGACCGAATTAAGCGATAACGATTGGAAAATATTAAAAACAAAAGCCAGAGAAGTACTTAAAACAAGTTTTGACGGTGAAAATAATGTTTGGAAAAATGATGAATCAGGAAATTCTGGTGTAATAAAAGTATTACGTACTACGATTGAAAATGATAACCCTTGTCGAGTTACTCAATTTATAAATACCGCCAATAATATAACCAGTACTACTGTTGTGATGTTGTGTGCTACCGAAGATGGTAAATGGTCTGAAGAGACTCCGCGAGTTACAACAACAGGCTCTACAACAGAAACTGACTTTAGCAATAAATCCGATATGTTCAATGAAAATTCGACTGCTGGTTCAACAGGGGTGACAGCAAAAACCTTGGGCCAAACTTCGGAGTTTTGTCAAAACTTAGCACGTGATATTGAGAATTTAAAAGGCAAGCCCATACGTCGCAATGCTGCTAGAGAACAACATAAAGCAGAGTGTCAGCGGTAAGACTTTAAATTTATTACGAAAAATCAAGTCCGTAATTTAATATTATTCGGTAATCAAGCACATCTTTACCATCGTCACGATCAACTTTCGCTCTACGTAATCGTAACCAAAGGCCGTCGAGCTTTTTTTTCTCAGGTTTGTAGTCAAGCGTCATATCCCATTCTTTTTGATCTGACGATGCAGCAGCACCCGATTCGGGTGTATTGCCAGAGATATAGTTGGTATAGACACTGAGCCCCTTTATACCAATCCGGCCAAAGTGGTAAGACACTCTCATTGACCAAGCATCCTCACCGGCTCGGTCGAAATCTTCAATCATCACCGACGTATAACTAGGACTACCTCCATAAGGTTTTTGAATACCACCATCGTCGTCAGTTGACGTTGCCGCTGCTGACAGCACAATGTTGTTATAACTAAAAGATAATTTGCCACCAAATTGATAAGTATCTATCTCTCCAGCCAATTCGTCGCCATTACTGCGTTGTTTAGTGGCTTGTAGTGATAGGCGAACAGGAATCTTTGTTTTAATTAGGTGATTAGCTTCTGTATAAAAGGTATTGATAAAATCTTCTGTATAGTAATTCATCAGACCAATATCCGTATTTTCTGAGAAGTTATAACGACCACCAACAACATATAGCCCACGATCATTTCCACTCAAACCTGCAACATCAGTCATTGATTCAAAGTGAATCACATTTCTTTGTTTCATTTTGTGCACATAACCAGCCATCAACAGAGAATTCTTACGTCGCTGGCTAACGATATATGCCTCATATGTATTTGGAATCATTCGACTGTCTTGTTTATTCAAAAATGGTAGATTCAAAGCTTGGCGATAGCCTTTAAACTCAACATTTCTTGCAAGCTTTGCTTGAAGATAGAGCTCACCTAAGGTAGTTAAGCCATGTTGCCCATCCCTCAGTAATAAAGTGCCATCTTTATCTTCGGGCCCATACAATCGTTGTGAAGTAAAAAGGCTGGCGCCAACTTTAACCTTGTCCTTAAACCAGCCAGAGTGATAATGAAAACTTCCACCCACAGCAAAGGCTTCACTATCGCTATATAGGTCACTATCTCGATCAAAGTAATAACTACGAAAATTTGCGATTAATTTACTATTTTTCCAAAAAGGTGACAGTAAATCTCTGTCCTCTTCAGTAATGACGCCGGTATCGGTTTCAGCTTCGATTACTTCTTCAGGTTGATCTAATGTACCTTTTACATCTTCTACGGACTCTGCAGTTGGCTGCTCATCTAATATATATTCAGCGGCATAACTCACTGAATTGAATAACAGCAAAATGAATAGAAAATTAAATCTTGGCATCACAAATATTTTTCAACAGGAAAAATCGCAAAGAATCTTGAAGAAAATCGGCGCCAAAACCCCGTTTCAGGTTCGTGACTGTAGTGAATTATTTCCCCATCCTTTTCTTCCAACCATTCAATATCGCCATCTTTATCAAGCTCAACTTTCCAACTATTATTACCGGAAAAATTTTCTTCTATATCACGAGCCACTATTCCTGCTAACTCAGGGCTATAGACAATTAATGCTGTTTCAGTATTGAGATATATTGAGCGTTGATTGACGTTAAAGGAGCCTACAAAAACAATTTCACGATCAAAAACCATCGATTTAGCATGTAAGCCAAACAAAGTATCTTCGTCACACTGTTGAGTGCTCTCAATTATACGTAGGCATGATTCAGCATCTGGTCGCAGCTCATATAAATCAACGAAACTCTCGACAATTTCCTTACGACGTCGAACATAACCGGAATGGTTTGTAGTGAGATCATTAGAAGCTAATGAGTTTGTTAAAGCACTGACATGTACCCCTTTCTTACCCAAATTTGCCATCAATTCAATTCCGCCATCACCGGGAATTAAATATGCCGATTCAATGATAAGCTCTTTATTAACGTTCTGGCTCAACTCTGCAAGTTTGAGAGCGACACGCTTCACTTGATCTGACTTTTCATCACTAAAAGACGCTGGTTTGTCGAAAATAAGCTCAGCATCTGCCCAAACAAACTGATCCAACCATTGTTCAAGCTGTTCATCAAACAATGAGTTGAGTTGATATAACTTTTGAACGGTTTTCATTTCCTGAACTGTTCTAGTATTGAGCTCTTCCCGAAGCACTTCAATATCAGAAAAGCTTGGTTGTTTATCAGAGAATTGTAATGCCGAAAATGCACGGTCGTTATTCCAATATGCATCGAAACTTTTTGAAACGTCGGCAACGATTTTTCCAATGGCCAGCACATCTCTATCTCGAAAGTTCAACTCTTCATGCAAATCAAAATATTCATCACCAATATTTCGACCACCAACGACTGCAACACTGCCATCAACAACGATTGATTTATTGTGCATACGTTGATTAAGTCGTCCAAAATTACCCAGCAAACCAAAAACTTTGGCTAAACCCTTGCGTGAGGCGTTTGGGTTGTATAAACGAAGTTCAATGTTTGGATGTGCATCCATCACCCCAAATACATTATCTCGATCACCGACATTAAAATCATCCAGGAGTAATCGTACATAAACTCCTTTATCTGCAGCCATCAATAACTGTTGTGCCAATATACGTCCGGACTGATCACTGTTCCAAATATAATACTGTAGGTCTATCGCTTTTTCAGCAGCACTAATAATAGCTAAGCGTTTCAAAAATGCTTCTCGGCCCGAATCTAAAACTAAAAAACCTGAAGACCCAGAATTTTGTTTATCCATTCCAGAAGCAAACAATTCACCTAGCATAGTCTGAAAACCTTCATCATAAGCATATGTAAGGTTTCGCTTCGTATCTATCTCAACGCTTGAACAAGCTGTGAGAACAAGCACAATAGAGATCCATACATAATGTCTTATTTTCATTGTGTTAGCATCATTTTAATTGTCGTGAAATTGTTAAATTAATATTATGTGACTGATGAATTAGATAGTAGCTAAGGAATTAATAGATGTCTATAACAAGAGTACAGATCAAAATCATTGTTTTTATTTCTTAAATTAGCTTAATATCAAATATCTTCATTCTTTATGACATAAGACTAGTAGGAGTAGTTAATGACCACATATGACGTTGTTGGTGCTGATGTACTTATTATCGCTATTATTGTCTGGTTTTTAGGTGAGTTTGTTACTAAAAAGTTCTTCTTTTTATCAAATTATAATATTCCATCTGCTGTGACAGGTGGCCTTATATGCAGCCTGATTATAACGTTCATCTATTCCGTGTTTGATATTCAAATCAATTTCGACATGCGAATACGTGATCTTATGTTATTAATCTTTTTTACTACCATTGGGCTATCAGCAAAATTCGCTTTGCTCAAAGCAGGTGGTAAAGCCTTAGCCATATTACTTGGCGTCGCCACTGTATTTCTTATTTTACAAGATATAACCGGTGTACTTTTAGTTACCTTACTAGGTGAAAATCCTGCATATGGTTTATTTGGCGGAAGTATTTCTTTTGCTGGCGGTTATGGCACCGCAATAGCTTGGGGCGATGTAGTTGAACAAGGCGGTTTAGTAAAAGCGAAAGAAATAGGCATTGCTTTTGCTACATTTGGATTAATTGCTGGTGGTGTCATTGGCGGACCAATTGCTCAGTATTTAATTCGAAAACACAAAATCCAAGCCAACACTAGTGAAATCACAAGCATAGAGGACAAGCAAAATTTACTGACAAAACCGGTCCATATCAGTGGAGTGTTGGGATCTCTACTCGTTCTAGCTATCTGTATGGAAATAGGCGACTTAGTCAACCGAATGTTGTTTTCTAATGGTGTAACCTTACCCGGTTTTCTAACTGCGATGATGATAGGAATTGTCATCACCAATAGCGCTGATCTCTTTAAATTTCAGTTAAATGAAAAAGTGATAGATAGGGCTGCGGAAATTAGTCTACAAATTTTCCTCAGCATGAGTTTGATGAGTATGCAGTTGTGGGTCTTATCTCAAGCTGTGGGACCAATATTATTAGTTTTGATAGCGCAAGTTTTGGTCATGACAATGTTCGCGGTTCATGTCATATTTAGGGTGATGGGCAAGGACTATGATGCTAGTGTCATTGCATCAGGTTTTGCTGGGTTAGGGTTAGGTGCTACGCCAGTCGGCATTGCAAATATGAATGCTATCACTACAAAATATGGCCCCTCACCAAAAGCCTTTTTGGTTATTCCTTTGGTAGGGGCATTTTTTATCGATATTGTTAATGCATTAGTAATTAAATTTTTTGCTAATTTACCGATTATTAGCCAAACGGGGATCAGCTTTTAAACTAATTTACGGTATAACCTTTACCTTGCAAACAAGCACCATATGCTCGCTTATATAGGTTTCTATTATTAGCATAATTTGCTGCTTGTTCTTGTTCCCATTGAGCATTCGCTTTTTCAGTCGAAGTATTAGCCGAACTTTGTCTCACACCACCAACCAAACCACCCGCTGCCGCACCTCGTTTTGCAGCTTTTGAACTATCACCTAAGAGCACACCTAAAGCAGCACCACCCAGTGCACCTCGTACCACTCCACCTGATTTTTTCTCCCTTGAAGGTGGGGGTGTAGTGGCATTTGGAACCACCATGGGATCAAAGCCTGATTGATTTTTTGCCCAACCATAACAAGCAAATTTATCTTGCTCGAGTTGTTCATTACTTTGACCCTCAGCAGGAAAAATCATTAAATCAGCAGCTAAAACTGAATTAACACTACTACTTGCAGCGATTAAAAATAAACTGGCAACAACTGTCTGTTTCATGACCATTTCTCCGTTATTTATATTTCTTATTTAGGTAGTACTTACTGTAATTTAATCTAGTTGCTTTGTCTAAAGGGTTGTCTAGACAAACCTATATTTCAATGGCTAATTCTGGCATATAGTCAAAAGAAGCTATTTGTTCGTTTTGGCTACCCACGATTTCCTAGCATTTCTATGATCTTCTGATGTTAGGCTACTCACCGCTTTATCAAATAAAATGGCGAGTGGTAAATTGTCTTTCTGGATACCAATTCTAAGCTCATCTTTATAAGCAGTTTGCCCCATTATTTTCAGATTATCTAAGGACATTTTTTGTGTTAGCGCAAAGGTTAAAAATAAGGGTGCAAGTGTTGCTGTGACTTCACCAGAAGCTACTTGCTGTAAGGCAGCTTCCATATTCGCAACATAAACTATTTTTATCGCTGGATAATCTTGACGAAGTTTAGTTTCATAAACATACCCAGGCACCATGCTTAATGTTTTACCGTCAAGGTCTGACAGTAACGCATCTGATTGATTGTTTTCATTTAATACTAGAACGGCTGGTGAGCTCAAATAAGGTTCTGTAAACGCTAAGTATTGTGCTCGTTCCTCGGTAGCGTTAAGCGCTGACACAATGTCGCACTTATTTTCTCGATAATACTGCTGGCTCTCTTGCCAGTTTTTGGTTTTAACAACCTGTATCGCAATATCCATTTTGCT
>ENA-ORXI01000709-ORXI01000709.1-sediment-metagenome-genome-assembly--contig:-NODE-709-length-27709-cov-11.798205_pt1 | contig 27709 bp, 25 predicted proteins | sample MGYA00237861_ERZ511468 | MGnify/ENA primary metagenome ERZ511468 (study PRJEB26299, sample SAMN06266213) | sediment metagenome | isolation source: Hudson Canyon methane seep mesocosm | place...
ATTTGAACTTGTTCCTGCAGCATAACTATAAACCATTGTTTCTTTATTGGTTTATAGTTATGTTACTTAGAAGGTAATCATTTTAAGAGGTATATAGATGCCGACAGTGTAATTAAATAACGTAGATGCAGTCAGTTATTGAAAGTCCTTTTATTTACCTGTTAGCTTTCTTTTTTGAGTTACCATTTGACTTGGCATATTTGGGTTCTGCAGGCTCGGAAATGTCATCGTCACGCTGCCAACCTTCGTGTTGAAGCGTTATAGATTCTAGGGCGATGCTATTGTTGTTAGCATCAAGCTCATTGAGTGGTGTGTATTCTGATGGCCAGCAGCGGAATACTTTAAATGCCATGGCTAATTGGCCTGCTTCATTATAAAGTTCAATAACAATATCTTTTCTAAAATCAGCCAGGGATACTTCTGTTCCAAGGGTTGAGCCAAAATTCCAGACTTTATTGATCCATTCCTCAAATTCGGTGTCATGAGTACGACCTCGGGTAAGCATTATGGGTTCATAAGTTGTTATGCCTGGTGAGCGTCGTAAGGAGCTGGGGTCTCCTCCTTCACGATGACAGATAACTTCGGTCGATCTTTTTAGTTCACTGACTTTATCAATGCCAGCGATAGTCCTTCCATCCCATTTTACACGAAATTTGAACTGTTTATATGGGTCAAAACGATGGGTGTTTACAGTAAATTGTGGCATAAATTTTCTCTTGTAGATAAGCTAAAATAGAATTTTATTTTTTATAAGTTGACATGTTTTATACGCTAGTCAATCAGATAAAACTAGGTAATAAGTTATATTATTTCCAGGCACCAATGGCTCTGTTTAACTCAGCTTCTGCACGTAAGGCATCAAAACGTGCAGCTATATTTCTGGCATGTGATTTATCTCTGGCAACTTCTGCTTCAATGTAACGGGTTACGGTTACCACACCCGCTTTACGTTGTTCATTTACTAAACGTAATGCTTCTTCTGAAGCCGTCACGGAGGTTGATGTTACCTTAATTCTTGCTAAGGCTTCTAAAACCTTCAAATGAGCGGATTTAACAGCATTTTCAATAGTTAATTGAGTTTGTTTTGCAGTTTTTTTGGCGATAGCAAGCTGGTGTTCGGCTCTTTTTATGGTTTTACTGTCACGGAAACCAGAAAAAATATCCATTTCAACCATAACACCTGCTGATACATTGTCTCGGTTACTACTGTAATCAAGATTTTTGCTGTCAGAGCCATAGGAAACATAGGCATCAGCTTTGGGTAAGTATGCTCCACGCGCTGCATTTAATTGTTGCTGTGCTATCTCTATGTGTTTATTTGCTGTTTGTGTTTCAGGGCGTTGACTTAATGCTATGTTGAGTAATTCATCAAATGATTGATTGGCTTGAGGCATTACCCAGTTGATTGATGAGTCAATTTCAAATGATTTGCTAGCATTGATGCCTAATAAGCTTTTTAACCCTATTTTTGCTAATTCAATGGCGTTAGCTGTCTGTATTTTTGTATCTTGTGCTTGTGCTAACTGGACTTCTAGCGATAATAAATCTGACTTTAGTACTGAACCCGCTTCAAATCTATTTCTACTTTGTGTTAACTCATTTTTTACGGCTTCAATTGAGCGAATTGCCACTTTATCGGCCTCTACAGATGCAAGGTAGGCATAAAAGGTAGAGCTGATAGTTTGTATGAGTTGGTTACGAATCGCTGATTTTTCTAGTGTTGCAGCTTCAACCCCTAGTTTTGCCGCTTTACTTTGAAAGTAATCTTGTCCACCTCTAAAGAGTGATAAACGTGCTGTTACTTCAGGGCGATAATTATCTGTTCCGCCTGGATTATTAAAGTCTGTTGAAGGGGAGAAGTTAAGTCGACGTTGGGCAATAATCATTCCAAAGGCACGGGAAGGATTAGTTGAGTGATCATACGAAAAACTGGTTTTAATATTTGGATAAAAACTAGAGAGCACGATACCTAACTGGGCATCAGCCTGAGCAATCCTATCTTGCATGATTTGCAAGTTAGGGTTATTGATCAGTGCATAATCAATAGCTTGTTGTAGGTTGTAGGTGTTTTCTTCTGTTGCCAATAGACTGTTGGAGTTAAATAAAAGTGCAGCAGCAAGAAGTAATGGTTTTTGATATAAATTAAGCATAATTTTTGTTATATCCTTGAGTTATTTTTTAACGTAGGAAAGTATTAGTCTCATTTTTAATGATATGTGTGCTGGTTGAGTTAGCGGTTTCAAAAAGATGAAAATCTAACTGATAGAAAAGGAGGTTGGGTTGACTTATCATCTTATAATTAACAAGCAACCTAATCAGGATTCTATTTATTTATCTGCTCAGGTGAAATCAGTTGCTCACCCTGTGTTAAGCCTGATATGACCAGTATCTTGTCTCCAGTTTTTTGACCAATACGAATAAAGCGTCTTACTGGACTGTTTTTTTCTAAAACCCAGACGACATCTAATTGTCCTATTTGTCTTATATAGGATGCAGGTATCAGTAATTGATCTTGTTTAGCTGATGGAATCAGTATACGAGCAAATAGCCCGGGGAGTAATTTACCATCGTGTTCAATTTTTGCTTTGATTAGAAAACTACGAGCACCGGGAGCAGCAGCAGGCACAATTTCTTCAATGGTTGCCATGAGCGTTTTGTTTAGTGCCGGGATATGGGTTACTAATTGTTGTCCTATCGTTAGTGTTAAAGCTAATGATTCACGTACATTAGCATCAATACGGAGTGATTTAGGGTCATATAAGGTCAGTAACTTCATGCCTGGAGAGGCTAAATCACCAGGTTCTGCAAAGCGGTCAATCACTCGTGCTGAAAACTGTGCCCTGATTTGGCTGTAACTTGAGGTGGTCTGTGAGGATTCAAGTTGTTGTCTGGCTCTGGCTAACTGAGCTTTTAGGCTATTAAAACTTGCACTTGCCTGTTCAAGTTGTGCTTTTGTAACACTTTCTTTGCTGTATAGGTTTTTAGTTCGGATGTAATGAGATTGTGCCTGCGTTAACTGGGCGCGAATAGAATTAATATTTTCTTTTGACTGAGCAACATTTGAGCGGTTATTTCTATTGTCTAATTCAATTAACAAATCACCTTTTTTTACTGTGTCTCCTGCTTTTACCCGAATGGATTTAATAGGTGCTAAAACTCTGGCAGCGACGTGTGTCGTCTGCTTGGAGCGAACTGTGGCAGGGACATCCTCATTTAATTGAATAAGCGTGTTTTTTAGGATTAGTTTCTCACCTGTATAGGTTGAGTTGTTACTTAACTCACCGGGTTCAATTTTAGAATCAAAGGTGCCAGCCATCCATAATATAGCAAGTAAAAGGCCTGCAATAGTTACTAAGGGCATAGTAAAAGGTTTTATTTTATTGTACATAATTATGTCCTAAATCTTCTCGTCTACAGGTGAATAAATTAGATAATAAGCTACGGGGATTACTAATAAAGTAAATAAGGTGGAGGCTAATATACCGAAAATAATTGCAATGGCTAAGCCGCTAAAAACAGGGTCTAAGGTGATAATAAGGTTGCCTAGCAGTGTTGTCCCGGCGGTTAATAAAACGGGGCGCATACGGATAGCACCTGCCTGTAATAAAGCATCTTGTAATGGCATGCCATTTTTTCTGGCTTGTTCAATAAATTCAATTAGAATGAGTGCGTTACGAATGACAATGCCTGCTAATGCAATCATGCCGATCATCGCTGTTGCTGTAAATAAAACAGGATCAGGACTGCTACCTATAAAACGTTCACCAAACTGATTTAGTATCCAGAAGCCAGGCATAATGCCTATTACGGTCATGGGTATAGACGACATGATGAGTAATGATAAGGTTGAGGAACCTGTTTGCAGACGCATAACAAAATAAATACCTATCAGAGCAAAAGCAAAGGCAAGTCCCATGTCACGAAAGACTCGAATCGTGGTATCCCATTCGCCTTCACCATCCCACTTTATTGTGATGGTATCTGGAATCTGCCAGGGAATACCTGCTCCTGAGTTAAAGAAGCTTCGGTCTTGCCAGTGTTGAGGGGGGATGGTTTTATTTGCTAGATCTGCCTTAATATCAGTAATAACCTCAACGGGTGTTCTACCTTCTAGCTCTGCTGTAACGTAGACAACGGGTTTTAAATCCTTATGATAAATAGCCTTGTCTGCTGTCGATTCAACAAAATCACCAAGCTCTCCAAGTGATATTAAGGGCTGGTTATTATTGTTAAATCGACCTTTTAAGGGTAGAACTTCCAGGTCAGATTGATTAGTGCGCTGATCTTTGGCTAAACGTAATGAAATAGGCAGAGGGTTAGCTTCTCTATCTGAGCTTAAGAAACCCGCAATATGGCCCTCATTAGCTAAGCGCAGGTTTAAGACAACATCTTGAGTTGTTATGCCAGAAAGCATGGCTTTTTCTTTGTCTGTATGAAAACGCCAGAGTGTTTGGTCTGCTTCTACGGTAGAGTCAACTTCTACCACAAAAGGTTCTTGCTTAAGTCTGTCCATGACTGACGTTGCCGCATCTCTTTGCTGTTGATATTCAGTGAGTGGGTCTCCATAAATTTCAGCCACTACCGTGCTTAATACTGGGGGGCCAGGAGGTACTTCTACCACTTTTATGGAGGCTCCATTAATATTCAGAGGTATTAGCATTTTACGTAAACGTAATAGTACTGCATGAGAGTTATGCTCTCGTTGTTGTCTTGGGGCTAAGGTTAATCGTAAGTCTGCTAAATGGGGGGCTTGGCGGTAAAAATATTGTCTGACCAAGCCATTAAAATCGATAGGGGAAGGGGTGCCTACATAACTTGCTATCGCTTTAACTTCAGGTAATTTTTTTGCTATCAGTGCTGCTTTTTCAGAAATAGCAGCTGTTTGTTCTAGCGTACTACCTTCAGGTAAATCAACCAAAATTTGCATTTCGTCTTTATTATCAAAAGGCAAAAGTTTCAGAGGAACCATTCTGAAGAGTGGCAAACTGGCAGTGACAGCAAATAAGGAGATAAAGACAGTAATTAATATCCAGGCCTTTTTTCGTGAAGCAATAAAAGGACCAATTAGTTTTTTATAAAATGAGAGTAAACCTTCAGAGGTATCTGCTTCTTTTGTCGGTTTTAATGCTTTACTGGATAGCCATGGCGTAACCATAAAGGCAACCAAGGTAGAGATAATCACCGCAACAGGGACATTAAATGCCATTGGAGCCATATAGGGGCCCATCATGCCAGTAATAAAGGCTAAAGGAACAAAGGCAAGAATAATGGTAATGGTCGACATCAATAGAGCGGATTTGATTTCAGCCATAGCCTGAATAATTCGCTCTTTACTATCGCCAGCACCTTGACGCATAAACCTTTCGATATTATCAATGCCAGTAATAGGGTCATCAACCAATAGACCTAATGATAAAATTAATGCAAATAAAGTCACTCGGTTAATGGTATATCCCATAGCCATATCCAGCATTAAGGTGAGTCCATAACAGATAGGGATAGCCAGGCCGACAACCAGAGCTGCTCGCCAGCCAAGAAATACGGCAATAAATACCACAACAGTAAATATGGCAAACGCTAGACTTGAGGTTAAGTTGGTTACTTTTTCATCAGCTGTTTTCCCATAATCCCTTAAAATTTCAATATGAACTTCAGGCGGTAATAATTCTTGTTGTAGATGATCTATATGTTTATGGATATTTTCAGCTAGCCAAACAGCATTAGATCCTCTTTTCTTTGCGATAGCCAACGTCACCATTGGGTATTGATCATTATATTTCTTAGAATGTTCATGGCCCGGAGCAAATTCAATCCAGCTATAATTCTCAACTTCAGCAGGCCCATCGGTGATGGTTGCAACATCCTGTAAATAAACAGGAAGTCCATCAATGACATTAATAACCAGTGATTTTAGTTGTTTAATTGATCTAAGAGTGTCCCCCGCTTCAACAATAACAGATTGGTTATTTGCTGAGACAATACCTGCACTTCGTAACTGGTTTGCTGCAGCGATAGCTTGGATTATTTCACTTGCAGTGGTTTTTCTGGCAGCCATGCTTTGAGGGTTAAATAGCACATTAATGCTTCTGGCTCTGCCACCAATAACACTGACTTGATTAGTATCCTCAATTTGTTGCAGTGAAGTCGTTATTTCATCAGCAAATCGCCTCAATTCAAAATCACTGTATCGATCTGGGTGATTACTCCACAAACCTAATACCACGACGGGCACATCATCAACTTCTAGGGGTTTAATGATCCAGTTACTCACTGCTGCCGGAATACTGTCTTGGTTTGATAGTAATTTATTGTAGGCATTTAATAGAGAATCTTCACGATCTTCACCAACAAAGTAACGCAATGTAACAATTGCTTTACCAGAATTTGAACGCGAATAGATGTGTTCAACCCCTGTGATTTGAGAAAGCATTTTCTCTAAGGGAAGGGTAACCTGCTGTTCAACCTGTTTGGCAGAAAGGCCAGGAGCAGAGATGATCACATCAGCCATTGGAACCACAATTTGGGGTTCTTCTTCTCTAGGGGTGTAAATGAGTGCAATTGCACCCAGAGTAAAGGAGAGAATGAAAAACAGAATAGGTAAGCCCCCTTTTAATGAATAGGAAACTAGTCTGTCTAACCCAGTATGTTGAGTGGTAGCTGATGAGGCTTCTTCTTGTGTCATATGCTTTAAGTATAGAGTAGGCGTTTTGATGGATTTAAAATCTATATAAAATACGAAAAATAAACTCAATGAATATAATTATATTCTAATATACGTAATTTAAGAAGCTTTTAATTATGACTAAAGCTATAAGGGTATTTTAAATCGAAAGTTTTTGAAAGGGCTTCTTGGAAATGCATCCTGATTGTTGCAGAAAGCGGAATTGGAAAGTTAATTGAAATCATGGTTAAGAAGTTGTATCAAATTGTTTTAATTATTTATTTATTTAGTAGTAAGGCATAAACGATATTTGGCTTATTTATGCTAGTTAGTAAATGCCGAGAGGCACTTTATCTGATAAATTTATATTAATGTTAAGTTACAATCACTTAAGGTCTACAGTTAATGTCCTTGTTATTATTGTGTAAATTGTTTTTGTCATAAAACTAGACAAAATACTACTTACAACTAGTCTTGTGCTTAATCATTTTAAAAATAATTTGGTCAATGTTCATTTCTGATAATAAGCTGCCTCCTGTATTTGTTGATTCTGACAATAATTTTATTGTTAATGAAATTCCGTGGAACTCTGATAAACAATCAGATGATCGTTTATATCAACAAATTATCTTTAAATTACTTAGAAAACCAAAAAAGTTAATTTCTCACCTTCAAAGAATTCATTTTGTGTATGAGCTAGGAATGCAAGATCAACTCTATGCAGCGCTAGTGGATTTGTTATGGGTGCTCAATGGAAATGGCTCGGCATTAGGCCGCAGGATGATATTGTCTGCTCGGTCTCTTTTGACAGAACAACAGGTTGAAGAATTAAAACATTATCTAACGATAGAGAATAGAGCCTTGTTTTTAGGTAATAGGTTTTCTGTTTGTACAAATGGGGCAATAAGTAGTAGAGAAATATTATTCAAAACAAGTGAAAAGGTATCTGAAGAATATGATCCTCTGATGTTGGCTCGAGACTATATAGAATATAGCCAGCTAGATGAGGCGCTTGAAACACTTGAGGCTGCTGTATTAAATTTTCCTGAAAGGCATGATTTGCAAATAGAACTTCTAGAGTTGTTAAGGCTTACCAAAAATACTCAAGTTTATTCAAAAATAAGCGATGTTTTTTTGGAACGCCAATTAGAATTGACTGCTGAGTGGCAGCAATTGGCAGATTATTTTGCTGGGATAAGTAATGAAAAATAAGAATAATAAACCTTTACAAGTTGCTCTCTATGGAATGGAGGAGCGAGCCTATAAAACGATGAGTATGTACCTTAAAGGTCCGTGTAAGGGTGTCGCTATTGTTGTCGATGAATTTGCTGCTGATGTCGATCTGATTGATGCAGATCATATTAAAGCAAAGGATTTATTAGAAGGACGTAAAGCTAAGTCGCCAAGTAGACCCATTATTGTTCTTTCATTAGAAGAAATACTTTTACCAGATACAATTTATGTTAAAAAACCAGTTACAACGGCTGATCTGGTAGCTGCCTTTAAGCAAGCAGCTATAATGCTTAATACCGCCGCTAAGGCTAAAAAAGTTAAGGGAGATAGAGAGCAGCAAGCGCCTATAAAACCAGATTTAAATGCAATCAAGAATTTGGATAATAGTTCACCTAAAAGTAAGAAAACTGAAAGTAAACGGATAGATGAGGAAGAAAGGAAAAAAACTTCAAAACATCGTACAGCAATGGATTTAACTGAAGTGGGGTTTTCTAACTATTTGGGCAATCTAGATGGTATTAACTTTTCTGATTCTCAACAGGTGTTAAATGCCTCATTTAATCCCAAAGACTTTTTTTTAGGATATGTTCAGTCTGCACTAAAAGCAGCAAAAGCCAAAGGTCGCATCGCCCAATTAAATTCAGGTTGGAAACCACTTATCATCTTTCCTTATAGTAAAGAAATTTGGTTAGATGCTGATGACAAGCAGTTAAGAGCCTTTGCAGGGTTAGTGATAAAAAAAAATGAAAATAAAGGGATGTCTTTGACTCCTGTTGATCAAGCAGCAGCAAACTGTAGCAAGAAAATGGAAGGGTTTTATGATGTTGATAATTTCCTCTGGAAATTAGCTGTATGGACTTCAAAAGGTAGATACCCAGATACAATTGATATTGATAGTCGAGTGTTTTTAACGCATTGGCCAAATTTTACTCGATTAGTGGTTACGCCACATGCTATGCGGATAGCTGCATTATTAGTTATGGGGCCAAGAACTGCGATGAGTATTGCTAGTGATTTAAATATAAAGCCACAATATGTATTTGTATTTATTAGCGCTGCTCATGCATTAGGCCTAGTTGGTCAAACAAAACGGCAAGCAGATGAAATTATAGCGTCTCCCGAGGTTAATAGGTCAAAATCAAAAGGGTTGCTGGGTAGAATACTTGGTCGGTTACGTGGATAACAAAAGGAATTAAAAAACAATGAGTCAATATAAAATTATTTTTACTGGGCCAGTTGGAGCCGGTAAAACCACAGCAATAGATTCGATTAGTGATGTCCCTCCGGTTAAAACGGATGCTGCTGCTAGTGATATGACCAAGAGTCGAAAAGATTCAACAACTGTAGCCATGGACTATGGGATTATGAACCTGGATGATGGGGAAAAAATCCATTTATATGGAACACCAGGGCAAGAGCGCTTTGATTTTATGTGGGATATTTTAACCGTTGGTGGGATTGGACTGGTTTTATTATTGGATAATACGAGAGCTGATCCATTTCAGGATATGCAATTTTTTCTGGATTCTTTTAGTGACTTTATTTCTGATACCAGTGTTGCAATTGGAGTGACTCAAATGGATTTGAGCAGCAAGCCCAGTATAAATGATTACCATAAACAATTAAAAGGAATGGACTTGAAACCCGCTGTATTTTCAGTTGATGCCCGAGTTAAGAATGATGTTTCTTTATTGGTTCAAGCACTATTGTTTTCGCTTGACCCTGGTCTAGAGGATTAATAAAACATGAATGAGTATACCTTATCTGAAGGTTTGTTTCTTTACCCTACACCAATTGGAGCCTATTATGCCGTTGCTTCATTTGAAGAGGGGAAATCAAGAGCCTTTATTAAGCGATTATTAAAGGAACCAGAAACACCTCCTTTAAATTTAGCAACGTTAATGAGTTTGATGGATGAAAAGGATGAGAGTAAAGCGTTAGAATTACTGAGTCATTGTCAGCATTTAGGTTGGGTGCAAGGTATTGAAAATAGCATTCAGTCTCCTAAAGGATCTTTAGATGAAATGTTACCGGTCCTGCTTGAAAATGTTTCTGAAGCTGGAAAAGTGTTATTGGCAGATGATCAAGGCTTTTACCTAGCCAGTAGTGGTTTTCCTCATGAAGCTGCTGAGGAGCTATCTGCATTAAGCGCTGAAATAGCAACAGTGCATAAAAGAAGATCAGGTTTGTTACTGAATAACTTAGGTGTAGGGAGTCATGCCTGGTCAATTGTTGATGCATTTGGGAATAGTCAGATTGGTTTTTGGCCTGTATTTATTGGTGAGAATCGTTTTGTTATTGTTATTTCTGGTATTCCACACTTTAATCAGCCTGATTTCGTCACACTTATTTGGGCATTAAGTATTCGATATGTTAAATAAGTTAATAGATAAATTTTATAAAAATAAGGAGTTAATATGAGAGCAGATATGCTAACCTCGGTTTTAAACGAGCTAAATGGGACTTCAGCTGATATTGAAGCTTCAGGTGTTATATCGACTGATGGTTTAATGATGGCATCAGTGTTACCCGCTGGGTTGGATGAAGATAGGGTTGGGGCAATGAGTGCTGCAATGCTTTCATTAGGTGATAGAACTGCACAAGAACTTAATAGAGGTGGCTTGGAGCAAGTTCTTATTAAAGGAGATAATGGTTATGTTGTAATGACTTATGCAGGTAATGAAGCTGTGTTAACAGTTATGGCGAAATCAAATGCTAAGTTGGGTTTGATTTTTCTGGATGTTAAAAGGGCGGCTGAAAGTATTATAGAGTTACTTTAATGCATTAATAATTACAGATAGGATTTTTTTATGATTAGTGATATGAAACCGGAAGATATAGTAGGGGATTTCAAGGAAGTAACCCTCGATTTATATCAATCAATTTCTAGAAAAATTTTATATACGGATATTGAAATACCTTACCCTGATGGTAAATTAATTGTCTCAACTACCACGCCTGATGGAATAATTACTCATGTAAACCAATCCTTTATAGAAATGTCTGGTTTTACTGAAGAAGAGTTAATTGGCGCTCCCCATTCAATTCTTCGACACCCAGATATGCCGCCAGCTGCATTTCAGGATCTATGGGATACTGTTGGACGTGGTGAGAAATGGCAGGGTTTTGTAAAGAACTTGCGTAAAGATGGTGGCTATTATTGGGTGAAGGCAACGGTGATTCCTAATGTTAGAAATGGAAAGCTTGTTGCATATACCTCTGTGCGTCGAAAGCCTTCCAGAACAAAAGTTGAGGAATGTATAAAACTTTATCCAACTCTATTTTAATACGGAGATTTTGATGTCATCTATGTTTACAGTGAGTCCAGATTTTACACCTGATCATTTATCGGGTTGGTATATTTTTAATACTTGGATACAAAGGCAAACGGACACCGCGATCCATTTGGAAATGTATAATGATTTCCACAGCCAAAGAGAAGCAATACAGAATGATAAAATTGATTTAATTTATGCAAACCCTTTTGATGCTGCAATGTTGGTGCGTGAAAAAGGTTTTCAACCGTTAGTGAAAGCTGTTGGAGAATCGGATGAAGCAATTATTGCTGTGAGTGCGGAAAATACAGTAGAAGATGTTGCTCATTTGAATGAAGGAATTAAGGTTGCTTATACTGAAGATCCAGATGTGCACTTAATGGGCATGATAATGCTGGAACCTGGTGACTTTGATGCAAATAATATTACTCCAGTTTTATCGGATACCTATGTTTTGGTTGCAAAACACTTGTTAAAGGGTGAAGCTGACGTTGGGATTTTCTTGGCGGAAGCCTATGATGATCTTTCTTCAATGATAAAAAAACAGCTAAGAGAGCTAGTCAGAAGTCAGATTAGTGTTATTCATCATTCTTTAATGATTGGTCCTAAGTTAATAGATAAAAAAGAAGAGTTTCAAAAAGTATTGACTGAAATGCATAATGATGAAAAAGGGCAGGGAGTACTTAAAAGCCTTAATTTTAATGCATGGGAAAAAGTAGAAGATGATGAAATGGAGTTTATGATTGATTTGATGGATACTCTGAATACTTAAAAGCAGTTATTGGAGCTTACTAAGTATTTGTCTTAAGTTGTATTTGACCCCTTCTCTAGGTGTGTACATTTTCGTAATGTTAACCTGGAGGTTGGGTGAAACTGAAATTTTCGCTAGTCTTTAATCTAAACTTTTTAGTTACTTAACAATGCATTCAAATGTACTAAGCATTTTCCTGCAGCAAGATGGTCATTTTGTATGTTGGTAATGGTTTGCTAAAGTAATAACCTTGTATGATGTCACATTTGCGTTCTGTTAAAAACATCAACTGAGTTTCATTTTCCACACCTTCAGCCACAATCTTTTGGTTTAAAGAATGTCCCATTTCAATGATTGCACAGGCGATGCTGGCATCTTTTGAGCCAATAGTTAATTCCCTTATAAAAGACTGGTCGATTTTTAAAATATCAATGGGAAACTTTTTTAAGTAGGATAAAGAAGAATAGCCAGTGCCAAAATCATCGAGTGCTATCTTAATCCCCATCTTTTGCAATCGTTTAAGTTGTAACTCAATCCTGTTTAGGTCACCAATTAACATAGATTCAGTGATTTCTAACTCCAAATACTCAGGGGCAAGGTCGGCTTTATATAGAGCGTCTTCAACGCTTTTCATAAAGCCGTCATCCATAAATTGACGTGCAGATACATTGACAGAAATTTGAGGTATTGATAACCCTGCATTTAACCAGCGTTTGAGTTGATAACAGGCTGTTTCAAGAATCCAGTTACCAATCTCAATGATCAAACCAGTATCTTCAGCAATTGGAATAAAATAGCTAGGTGGAATCATTTTATTTTTTCCATGGGGATCATGAAACCAGCGTATTAATACTTCAGCTCCACAAATGCTTCTATTTTGTGTATCGATTTGTGGTTGGTAAAATAACTGCAATTCACCTTTTTTTAGTGCTTTTCTTAAATTGTTTTCTATAGCTAATCGGTCTTGATTTGCAATGCTAAATGCTTTTTTATAAAACTGATAATTATTTCTGCCTTTGTTTTTTGCTTCATACATTGCAATATCAGCATGCTTTAATAGTTGCTCAGATGATGTTCCATCTTCAGGGTAAATTGAAATACCTATACTTGAACCGATAAATAATTCACGACCTCCTACATTAAACATTTGGGCCAGGCTTTTAATTATTTTGTCAGCAATCAGCGTTGCAGAAAATATTGCTTTTTCATGTAATTTTTCATTCAATAGTAAAATTGCAAACTCATCACCGCTAAAGCGAGCCACGATATCTTCTTTTCTTAAAATTTTTGATAGCCTTGTCGCTGTTTGTTTAAGAACTTCATCACCTGCATCATGGCCTAGTGTGTCGTTTACACTCTTGAATTTATCAAGATCAATAAAGAATACAACTGCGGTTAAATTATAACGCTGGGCAGCAGATAAGAATTGCGCCATTCGTTCCATGAACATTGCCCTATTAACTAACCCAGTTAAGTGGTCATAATGAGCAATCTGTAATATACGGTTTTCATTTTCTTTGAATAAAGTTATGTCTTCAAGTGTTACAAAATAATTATCAAATGTTTTATCTTTACTTTGTATTGGTTTTATTTCTAGTTTAATGAGAATTTTTTTCCCATTCTTTTTTTTGCACTTGATTTCTTCAGACCACAATTGATGATGGTTTGTATCGAAATAAGTTTGAATTGTGTTACAGAGCTCTTGTTGATTTGTATCAGTTAAAAAAGAGATGGGCTGATTATTTATTTCATCAAATGTATAGCCGAATAAGATGGAAAAAGCACTGTTAGCACTTGTTATTTTAAAGGAGACATCAAGTATGATGAAGCTTAAATGACTGCTAGAAAAAATATTTGAAAATAATGCTAATTCTTGTATTCTTTTTTGATCCTGTCTTTGCTGTTGCCCTGTAACTAACAATCTAAAGGGGTTATTGTTTTCATCAAAAATAGGTGTGGTGAGAATGTCGAATCGAATCGAATCATCCTTTTGTACAAAAGATACGTTGTTTTGTACATTCTTTTTTAGTTCCCAGGCTTTTCTATCCTGTTCAATGTTTTCTTTAAATATGCCGCTATTGCTTTTTGAATGGAGTGCTAGATAAGCATCTGTTTTACCAACATAGTCGACATATCGCATGTCTAAATATGTCAAGTACTCTGTACTGGCTTTAATCCATCTTCCACCTGAGTCTTTAATGCATAATAGGTTTGGAAAATTTTCTATTAATAATGAATCTGTATATAAAGGTAAATTATTAGTAATAACTTTTTCTTGAATTAACTTAAGTTTATCTGTTTCAATTTGTTGATGTTTTTTCCTGTAAGAATAAAGCAAATAAAAAATTGAAATAACAAGAATACTATTTATCAGTAGAGTAATGATTTCATGAGGGAAGGGAAGATAAGGTGTTTCAGATGGAATAGGCTGAAAAATCTGTACTGATGTATATATGGTATTACTTATAAAAAGAGCAGATACAAATAGTAGAAGGTTTAATGGTAACTTCATAAGTTTTAACGTTAAAGTTATTGCTGCTTATAGAGGTGCTATTTATGCGATCTGCTAGTTTATCTTATTTAAACGCCTTCTTATGTGAAGTGGTTAACAGTTTTCTTATAAGCTTGTTAAAAATGTGGTTATTGTTGAGTGGATTGTATAGTCGGTAGGCTTTAAGTAATAGGGGGGGCGAGTTTGATGAGGTGTTTATGGTATAAATTTATTGCAGAAAGGCTAAAATTATTTGTCATAAAATTTAAAAAATCATGAAATCTTTTTTAGACTAATAAATCTATTTTCAGCAGTTAATTCCATTTCAAAGTATCCTTTGATGCCTTCTTTGGTTAGAAATGATTGAATGTTTCTAGCGGGAAAAGCAATTCTACGACCGTCGTCAGCAAGGACTGATATGTTTTTTGCTGATCCCTGGTAGACCTGTAAGTATTGATCGTAAGATAATTGTAGGGAAAATCGTATAAATTGATTCTGAGTCATTGTGTCTGTATATAAGCGTCAGGAAACTCAGGTAAATGTGAGAAGAAATGATAGGGACTTTTTTATAAGTCTGGGAATTGATTTTGATGTGTTTATAAAATAAAAGCAAGAGTTAAAAGTTTCCAAAGCAGCAGGGCTTCGGAAACTTTTAGATAGATAGGGTTATATCTTGCATACTAGAACCTATACGTTTGCGTGCTTGCGATTTTGATTAATATTGCTAGAAATTGCAGCTGAAGCAAATAGTGTAGATGAAATAATAAATTCTCCAGAAATAAATCCGAATAACCCTGTAATAAACATTAGTCCAGTTAGAACATCTTTAGAAAAATCACTCATGTTAAAATCCTGTTAAATTAATAAAATGTATTTCTTCAAAATACAGGGCTACTATACTAAAAGCATTTAGTGGAAACAATGGTGAATAATTAATATGATTTATTTCCTTTATGTTTACAATCTGTCATAAAGCTTTCATTTTCTTCTAGTACAATGCATCCCCTTTTCGCTATGAAATTAGGGATGCATAAATTTTACGTTGAAAATAGTTCCTTTTTTATTAGGTATTTAGCGCTGGTTCTGTAACGCAGCTATACGATCTTCAAGAGGAGGGTGGCTCATAAATAACTTCTGTACGCCACCACCATTAATTCCAAATGCGGCAAGTTGTCCAGGTAAATCTTCTGGATTATGGGCGCGTTGCAGGGCGCGTAGGGCTGAAATCATTTTTTCTTTCCCAGCCAGGTTTGCACCGCCAGCATCGGCATGAAATTCACGGTAACGAGAGAACCACATAACTAACATTGATGCCAAAAATGATAAGGCAACTTGTGCGATCATTTGAGTAATGTAATACCCCATACCATGACCTTGTTCATTTTTTAGAATAACTCTATCTACAAAGTGACCAATAATTGAAGCAAAGAAATAGACGAAGGTGTTTACCACGCCTTGCATTAAAGCCATAGTGATCATGTCACCATTAGCCACATGGCTAATTTCATGACCTACTACCGCTTCAACTTCATCAGCACTCATGGCCTGTAAAAGACCGGTACTAACAGCAACTAGAGCACTGTTTCTACTCATGCCTGTTGCGAAAGCATTGGGTTCAGGGGTTTCAAAAATACCGACTTCAGGCATGCCAATACCCGCTTCTTTAGCTTGTTTAGCCACTAATGAAACTAACCATTGTTCAGTCTGGTTTTGAGGTTTTTCAATCACATGAACATTCATGGCCCTTTTGGCCGACCATTTTGATATGGCTAATGAAATGAATGAGCCAGTCATTCCTATGATTGCTGACAGCACTAAAAGAGCATTTAAATTAAGATCAACGCCGTTGGCTTGCAAAGTACTGCCAATGCCAAAAACACTGAAGACAATACTGATCACGATCATTATTGCCACGTTTGTTGCTAGAAAAAGTAAAATTCGCATCATTTTTAGATACCTTCTTTTTGTGGAGTAATATTTAATTGAAAGATGGGGGAGTAAAAACTTAAATTCAATGGACTGGACTGTTAAGATAGTTAAAAGTTTAATAAGGAGAGTGAAAATGTTACTTATTCGAGTCCTATTTTTTTCACTGCTGGCAGTTAATAGTAGCTTTGCAGCCCAGAAAAGTCATAACGCGGTTTTAAAGCAGTTACAGTTACCTGCTGGTTTTAAAATTTCAATTTATGCTGATAATGTTCCCAATGCTCGTACACTTGCCTTAAGTGACAGTGGTGTGGTGTATGTTGGTACACGCCAACAAGGTGATGTCTATGCTGTTGCAGACACGACTGGCGATGGTGCTGCCGATAAGCGATATGTGATCGCCACTAATCTTTATATGCCAAATGGTGTGGCTTATAAAGATATGAATTTATATGTGGCTGAAACCAACAGAATTATCCGCTTTAAACATATCGACCATCATTTAAGTAGTCCACCTGAGCCAGAAGTGATTTATGATGCTTTGCCATCAGATAAGCATCATGGTTGGAAATATCTGCGCTTTGGCAAAGATAACCGTTTGTATACTGCGGTCGGTGCACCTTGCAATGTCTGTCTACCAGAAAAAGAAATTTATTCTTCATTGGTTAGACTGAACCCTGATGGCAGTGGCTTTGAGACATTGGCGCAAGGTATTAGGAATTCAGTCGGATTTGATTGGCATCCAGAAACGAAACAACTGTATTTTACTGATAATGGACGTGATCATTTAGGGGATGATTTACCACCAGATGAGTTGAATAAATGGAATACAAAAGGCCTGCATTATGGCTTTCCGTATTGTCATGGCGGCAGTATTCCAGATTCAGAATTTGCAGGTACTCGTCAATGTTCAGAATTCACTGCACCTGAATGGAAATTTAAAGCGCATATGGCACCTTTAGGCATGAGGTTTTACACAGGGAAACAATTTCCAGAAAACTATCATAATCAATTGTTTGTCGCACAACATGGATCATGGAATCGAACAGAGCCTCATGGTTATCGTGTTGCGTTGTTAAAGTTTGAAAAAGGTAAGGTAGTATCAGAACAGGCTTTTATTTCTGGCTGGTTAACTAAAGAAGGCAAAGTTTTGGGCAGACCTACCGATATTTTGCAAATGTCTGATGGTAGCTTGTTAATTGCTGATGATACTTTGGGGGTTATTTATAGGGTTACTTATGATAACTAGGCTAAAGGCTAAAGGCTAAAGGCTAAATAGGGAATAGAGAAAGATAATAATGAGTAAAGAATTTAAAATAAATAACCGTGAAGTCGCTTATAAGGGTTTTTTTAGGTTAGAAAAGTATCAGTTACAACATACTTTGTTTCAAGGCGGATGGAGTGAAGTAATTACCCGTGAACTCTTTATGCGGGGTAATTGTGTGGCTGTATTACTTTATGATCCTAAACGAGATGAAGTGGTTCTGATTGAACAGTTCAGGGCTGGGGCTATTTTAAATCCTGATAGAGCCTGGCTGCTGGAAATTGTCGCAGGAGCTATTGAAGAGGGTGAAACTGCTGAAGAAGTAGCTTACAGGGAGTCTGTTGAAGAGGCGGGCTGTGAAATAAAAGATCTGTCGCTTATTAACGAGTTTTATACTACTCCAGGTGGCGCATCAGAACGTATCAGTTTATTTTTAGGTATCGTTGATACAACTTCAGTAGGGGGTGTTCATGGGCTGGATCATGAGCATGAAGATATTTTAGTCACCACTGAAAAATTTGATGAGGTCTTTCAAATGATAGAGGATGGCAGAATTGAATCGGGGATTCCAATTATCGCTATACAGTGGCTGTATATTAATAGGGATAAGCTAAGAAAGAAGTGGGCGGTTTAATTTTTGTAGTCTTGTGAGCTGGGTAATGATATAAACAATCAAAAGCATATACGCGTAGTTGACTGTTAGTTTTATGGGCTAATAAGAGTATCTTATATGAAGAATAGCGCTCATAGGTTTGTTTTCCTATTTATAAAGAGAGCAATATAAGGTTGTAAGCTTATAATCAATTGGATCAGAAAAGGCTATGCAGCATGTGAAAATTGACTTCCTATCTTTATGTATTACAATTAGTAATACATAAAGATAGGAAGTTAAAATGATTACTCTTAGGCTTGACCCGAAGTTAGAGCAAACTATCAATAATATTGCCCATCAAATGGGAGTCAGTAAATCAGAGTTAATACGAAAAAGTATTACAGAGTTTATTGATAAATTAGACAAACCATCTCCTTTGGCACTAGGAAGTGATATTTTTGGGAAATATGCTAGCGGAGTGGATAATTTATCAAGTGATCGAAAATTACTTGTTAAAGAAAAAATAACAGAGAAAAGATGAAAAGGATTTTAATCGATTCGGGTCCTTTAATTGCTCTTTTTGATGGTAGCGATAAATACCATGCAGCCTCAGTTGAGTTTATAAAGGCAAATAACAGTGAATTAATAACAACACTGGCATCAATTACAGAAGTACTTCATTTGCTTGATTTTAATAGGGGGGCCCAAATAGATTTTTTGGGCTGGGTAAATGCTGGAGCATTAGTTATTGAACCTATTACTTTACATGACTTATCAAGAATAAAAGATTTAACAATAAAATATGCAGATTTGCCAATGGATTTTGCAGATGCTTGTCTTGTGTTCTTAGGTGAAAAACTTAATATTAATAAGATTGCAACTATTGATAGAGATTTTGATATTTATAGGTTAAATGGAAATAAGCCTTTTACAACATATATAAAATAATCAAATTTTGAGAAGGATAGATTTATATTCAAGAAAAGCATGTTTAAGGTTTATCTTAAGCTTGGTAAGGTATAACTTCCCTTGTCAGATAGTTGTCATCTAAATTGATTTCGTAACAAAACAGGGTGCGGAAAATAGTAATGAATGAAATTAATGAACTGATGGATTTTAAGATAATGGCTTCCAAAGGCCAAAACCAGCAGAAAAAAAGTAAAAATACTAATCTAGGAAAGTGGATTAAACCCATGAATACTATAAAGATTGGTAAATACTCTATTGATGGTGGTTTTATTTATATTGGAGGTGATCTTAAGGGGCTTGATGACTATTATACTGAATCATCATTAATTGATCCTTCATTAAGCATTAATGAACAGTTTCCTGATTACAATGCAGATGAAATTGGATATTGGCCTAGTTATTGTGATATTAGCCCTTCAAGCAGAGCTGCATACCTTGAGTGGTTGGGAAGTGATAGAAATGATCCTGAAACACCTATAGCTTATGTTTTTCTTTATTTTTATGGTCTTGAGCGTCGATTGCTTATCGATTTTTCAAAAGGTATCGTTTGTGAAGAAGAAAGAGCCGAGCTTATTCAGGAACTTTACCGGTTAAAAGGTATTTATGGAGAAAACCGTTCTTTTAATGGCTATATATGCAGTCTATTGGCTTTCTTATGGGTACAAAATGGAGGTAGCTATAAACTTAATAATAAGTTTATTTTTGATGGTGTAGAGTTTTCAGTTGTATTTAAATTATTGTTAGCTAAATGTGTCAATGAAGGTAAGCCAGTATCTAATGTTATAGCTTTAGCTTGGGTTAGGAATCACCCAGATATAAATTTAAAAACGCCTGCTATACGGTGTAAAAATGAATTTAATCAATTATTTAAACTTCGATATAACCAGGAGTACGATAAAGGAATATCTATCTCACCAAATAAGACGAAATTGAAATTTGATTACTATCCATCAAGTTCATCATTGCGAGGCTACCAAGGTATCAAGTTAGACTTGCCTGACGTAAGTCGCTTGAAAGCCCCTGTAAAGAAATTAATTCTGATTGCAGAAGCATGTGCTGTAGAACTTGATTCATATAGTCGGTTAATAGGACGGTCTAAGAACAATAGAGTATCTTTATCATCAGTGGCATTATTACCATCAGACTTAATAGATTTGATTAATAACCCTAGCTTTAATAGCCTAAAACAATGGCTATCTGTTCAATTAGTTAAGTCAAAAGGGATGATATCTATTGATGCTTTATTTAAAAAACTGGGTGAGGAGAGGCCATTAAAGATCAATAAAAAAGAAAGTGAATTTATTGTGGCTATTATTGAAAAAACTGGTTTTGGTATGGCTCCTGATATTCGGTTTCATCATGCAAAACCTGATGTTAATGAGAATATTGTTATATTTGAAACCGGGCATGGAGACGACTTTATTCCATCACATAGCTTTAATCAGATTGGTACAATTTTACGTTTAGGATCGATAGTTGCAAAAATAGATGGACATGTGGATTCTACTGAAGTGTCATTTTTAGAAAACCTTATTAACAATGATGGACAATTAAATCAAACTGAGAAGTTATCGTTAAATGCTTTTTTACATTGGCAGTTAAGTGCAACTTTGAGTGTAACAGGGTTAAAAGCAAAACTAAGTACTATTACAGATAGGGAAAAAACAGCGATTAGTCATGTATTAATAGGTGTTGCTCTTGCTGACGGCAAGATAGAGCTATCAGAAATAAAGAAACTGGAAAAACTTTACTCATCTTTAGGGTTGGATAAATCTTTGGTTTCTAATGATATACACCATTTTTCTTCTAATAATGGAGGTAATCAACCATTTGGAATATCTAAAGTAATTAGAGATGATAATAATGAGCTAGAAACTCAGAATTCACTTGGGTTTTCAATTAATAAAGAGCTTTTGCAGTTGTATGAAGAGGAAACTGCTGGTGTTAAAGGGATACTTGAATCTATCTTTGTTGATGAAGAGAATAATATTGATGATATTTCTCAAGACGAGACTAGTTCAGAAATTGAGTATGATGATTGTATTGGGTTAAATGAAAATCATTTTAATCTTTTTCAGAAATTAATTATAAAAGAAGAATGGTCTCTAAAAGAAGTGCAATTGATATGCAAAGAATTAAATTTGATGATTGATGGCGCATTAGAAGAGATCAATGAGTGGGCGTTTGACAAAGTTGATGCACCCATTATTGAAGATGGTAATACTATATCTATTGACTTAGAGCTTGTTAAAGAGATTACGTATTTATAAATAGGAAATTTTTATGGCAACTAAACGCTTACGAGCTAAAGAAAGAGATTCAATTATTCAGTCACTTAAAGCTGGGGTTACCCCTAGATCAGGTATTCAGCATATTCAAGTGGGCAGAGTAAATGAAGTTAAAGCAATCCTACAAGATCTTGAAAGAGTGGTCGACGGTGGGTCAGCGTTTCGTCTCATTATCGGTGATTTTGGTTCGGGAAAAACTTTTTTTCTAAGTGTTATTAGAACCATTGCTCTTGAGAAAAAAATGGTCACAATTAATGCTGATCTTTCACCTGATAGGCGACTTCATGCTTCATCTGGACAGGCTCGTAATCTATACTCAGAATTGATGAAAAACCTTTCTACTCGTAATAAACCCGATGGCAATGCCCTAACCAGCGTGGTTGAGCGTTTTATAACTAGCGCTAGCCAGAAAGCTGATGAAAAGGGGGGAGATGTAGCATCTGTTATACACGAAAGATTATCGTTATTATCTGAATTAGTTGGAGGGTATGATTTTTCCAAGGTAATAGAGGCATATTGGCTTGGTCATGAGCAGGATAATGAAATATTAAAAACTAATGCCATTAGATGGTTAAGAGCAGAATATTCTACAAAAACCGATGCTAAAAAAGATTTAGGGGTCCGTTCAATAATTTCAGATTCATCTTTTTATGATAGTTTGAAACTTATGAGTTTGTTCGTTAGACAAGCTGGTTATAGTGGTTTGCTGGTTAATTTAGATGAAATGGTTAACTTATTTAAATTAAATAGTACGCAAGCTAGAACCTCAAATTATGAACAAATTCTGAGGATATTAAATGATTGTCTTCAAGGAAGTGCTGAATATTTAGGTTTTTTATTAGGAGGGACACCAGAGTTTCTGTTAGATTCCAGAAAAGGACTTTATAGTTATGATGCTTTGCAAACCCGGTTGGCTGAAAATACATTTGCTAAACAAGCAGGCGTAATAGATTACACCTCCCCCGCAATGCACTTGGCTAGTTTGACTCCTGAGGAATTGTATATTTTGTTGAAAAACCTACGCCATGTTTTTGCATTAGGTGATCCTGAGCAATATTTAGTTCCTGATGAAGCTCTTGAAGGTTTTTTGCGTCATTGCAGTGAAAAAATTGGTGATGCTTACTTTAGAACGCCTAGGAATACCATAAAGGCATTTGTTGATATACTGGCAATACTTGATCAAAATGACAATTTAAAATGGAATGATATGATCAGCTTAATAGAACTTCATGAAGAAAGAGTTAGTGATATGCCAGATGTACAATCACCAATGAATGATGGTTTGGCAGACTTTTCCCTTTAAATATTGTGGATAATGGTTTTCAGCTATTAAGTCCTTTGATACAAAAATGGGTTTATAAGCAAGGTTGGCCTGATCTTAGGGAGATTCAAAAAAAGTCGATTAAGCCTATCCTTTCAGAAAAAACCGATGTTGTTATTAGTGCGGCTACAGCTGCAGGCAAAACAGAAGCAGCTTTTTTACCAGCGTGTACTGCCATTTTGAATTTAACCGATAGTGTTGGGATTCTATATATCAGTCCTTTAAAGGCATTGATAAATGACCAGTTACGTCGATTAGAAGGCTTGTGTAAAATGCTGGATATGCCCGTTACGGCATGGCATGGTGATAGTTCTCGGTCCAAAAAGAAACAATGTAAAAAGGATCCCCGGGGTATTATTTTAATCACTCCAGAATCATTGGAATCTTTGTTGATTAGAGATTCAGGATGGGTGCGTTCTGCGTTTGGGTCGTTGAAATTTATTATAATTGATGAGTATCATGCTTTTATTGGTTCTGAGCGTGGATGTCAATTACAGTCCCTAATGCATAGATTGGAGTGTTTATTGGAACGGGAAACAACTCCTATTCCTCGTATTGCCTTGAGTGCAACATTAGGTGATATGGATGATAAAGTAGCTGATTATTTAAGACCAAATAAAACGTTTCCATGGGAATTGATTAAATGTCAAGATTCTGAAACAAGTTTTAATTTAAAAGTGAAAATTAAAGGTTATGTAAATAAACCTTCTGAAGTCACTGGATTAAACGAGACTGAATACGCTGAATTAATACTTAGCGCCAATCAACAAATTGCACAAGATTTGTATCGAACATTGAGAGGGAGATCAAATTTAGTTTTTGCTAATAGTCGAACAAGAACAGAACAATTTGCAGTGATGCTAGGTGATATGTGTTCCTATAATAATGTAATGCCTGAATTTTTCCCCCATCATGGCTCTTTATCTAAAGAGCTTAGAGTAGATCTTGAAAGTCGTCTGCAAAAAGAAAATATACCAACAACTGCTATATGTACCATGACTCTGGAGTTGGGTATTGATATTGGTAAGGTCGAGTCTGTTGCACAAATTACTGCACCTCATTCAGTAGCAAGTTTAAGGCAACGAATTGGACGTTCTGGTCGGAGGGGAGACTCTGCAATATTAAGAATGTATATTACTGAAAATGAACTTTCTAGTGACAAGGATATTTGTGACAAGCTTAGAATGGAATTGTTACAAAGTATTGCTATGATTCATTTACTGGTAAAGGAAAAGTGGTGTGAACCTGCTGACATAGAGTTATATCATTTTTCAACTTTGTTACACCAGGTCTTAGCTATTATTGCTCAGTGGGGTGGGGTGAGGGCAGATCAATTATGGTCTGTTTTATGTGCATCTGGTACTTTTAAGAAAGTTACTATTGCACATTTTAAGGCATTGTTATCCCAAATGGGTGAATTACAATTAATTACGCAATTAACAAGCGGAGAGCTTGTTTTAGCGATTAATGGTGAAAAATTAGTAGATCATTATACTTTTTATGCTGTATTTAAAACACCTGAAGAATATAGAGTCCTGCATCAAGGGAAATCGTTAGGAACACTCCCTATTGATTCCATGGTACTGGCAACTGAGCATATAGTATTTGGAGGAAGGCGCTGGAAAATTATTGAATTAGATTCAGAAAAAAAATTAATTGTTGTCAAACCTGCTAAAGGAGGAAGTCCCCCTAATTTTTCTGGAGGTGCTGGGGTGCTTGTTCATGATAAGGTGCGGCAAGAAATGTATAAGATATACCAAAAAGGTGACTATAAAATAAATTTAGGAAAGGCAAAAATTGATTTTTTAGATGGCGCAGCAAGAGAGTTGTTTTTCGAAGGATTATCGTATTTTAGAAATGCAAAATTGGAGCATTCATATTTATTTTCTCACGGTCAACATGTATATATTGTTCCTTGGAAAGGTGACAAGATAGTCAATACACTTGCTATGTTTTTACTTCGTGAACGTTATAAAGTTAGCTGTTATGGCGGAATTATTGAAATAGAAAATTCTAGTGAGTTTGATGTTCAGTCAGCTTTGAAAAAAATAGCAACGGATAAAGTAACAACAGAAAGTGATCTTGCTCAATTGATAAGGGATAAGATTACAGAAAAATATGACCATTTATTACCAGAAACATTATTACTTGATGGTTATGGGGTGAAAACCTTTGATGTGTTAGAAACTCAAAAGTGGTTGGTGAGCCTTGTGTTTTGAATCGAGGTGTTTACTGGTAAGGCAAGCTTAAAGTGTTTCTTAAGTATAATCTACTCAAGGCATGGTGCTTTAATCTAATTTATAAAATTCAGAAAATATAAAGCGAAAACCAAAACGCTGTATGGGTAGGCAACAGTTGGTTTAACAGCATTGAGCAGGTATTCTTTAATTAAATGTAGAGAACCCAAGCGATTATTTTGCCATTCTGAATAGAGCAGAAAGGCTGTATTGTCTTCATTGTTGTTTTCTTTAATCTTTTCTTCGATAAAGAAAATTCTTGTTTCCAGGCGTTTCTGAAAGGTTGTCCAGATGGCGTCTTGCAACCATAAAATCAGTAATATCAGGCTTGTTGCCAGTATATCGATTGAAAGGGAAAGTGATAAAGTGAAGATCAGAATGCTAAACAGTTTAATGATTAGCGAAAGGCGTTGGTAGCTTTCAATATTGTTGTGGATGATAGCCCATTCATTTTGGAAATCGTTCATTGCAAAAGTCTCCTGGTTTTTAAATGAATAGCCTGGTTTTTTAGATTAGCCTGGGCAAATGCCCAGGCTATAGCTAGCTTTTTAGTAAATAACTTTCTCAGCTTTTAGAGCACTATAAATATCATCAATCGACAGTTTATCGCAATCAAATGAAATATCGGTTACGCTTGATGCTTTATCAATAGATAGACAAATTAAGCCCGCATTTTTAATGGCTGCAATCAATAACTCACTATCAGCAGATTGTTGTTCCAGTACAGTACTTGCATGTCCTGTATCAAACAGTTTTCTCTCTAGTTGATAAGCAAAATCCTGACTGTTTGAACCTATCAGACAAATAGCGGTGGCTTTTTGGCTAAATCTTGCAGCATGTTCTTCAGCAGAGACGTGTCGGAAGTCTTCGCTTTCGCTCTCGCCTGTAATCATGCCTGCGCCAACGGTGACATTGCTTAGGCGGTCAATAATAATAAAAGCGCCAGTCCCTTTGTTTTGTGTATAGCTATCAAATACAACGGGTGCATTAACTGAAACAGTACAAGATGCAATTTCATTAAGTTTTAACTCGTTAGCATCGTGGTGTTCCAGAGTATTAACATCAATCCTGTAGTTAATGGCTGAAATTGAACCCGAAACAGCGCGTGTAGCAAGCTTAATGGTGTATTGACGACCTGGTATCATGGTCTTCTCATCCATCCAGACAATAGATGCATTGAATTTGTCTGCAACGATAGGTGTTGCAGAGCTGTTGCCAATAATCATATCACCACGGCTGATATCAATTTCATCTTCCATGGTTAAGGTAACTGCCATCAATGTGAAGGCCTCATCTATATCACCATCATAGGTGACAATAGATTTTATTTTGCTAGTTTTTCCTGATGGTAAAACGGTAATAGAATCGCCTTTATGAAAAACACCTGAAGCAACTGTGCCACAAAAACCACGAAAATCAAGGTTTGGACGGTTTACATATTGCACTGGAAAACGAGCGTCTGAATAATTACGATCCGTTGAAATTTGGACTGTATTCAGTGTTTCCATCATTGGTTTACCTGTAAACCAAGGCATGTTTTCACTAGGGTTAACCACATTGTCGCCATCTAAAGCTGACATGGGGATAAATTGAATATTGCCCAGATCAAGCGTTGAGGTAAATTCAAGATAGTCTTGTTTGATTTTGTTATAGGTCTCTTCGCTGTACTCCATCAAATCCATTTTATTGACAGCAACAATGATTTGTTTAATGCCTAATAGGGAAGTAATAAAACTGTGACGTTTAGTTTGAGTCTGTACACCGTAACGGGCATCAATCAAGATAACGGCAAGATCACACGTTGATGCACCAGTCGCCATATTACGGGTATATTGCTCATGCCCTGGAGTGTCAGCAATAATGAATTTACGTGTTGATGTAGAAAAATAACGATAAGCCACATCAATAGTAATGCCTTGCTCACGTTCAGCCTGTAAACCATCAACCAATAAAGCCAGGTCAATTTTACCTGCACCTGTGGTACCTGATTTGGCACTATCGGCTTGAACAGCTGCTAACTGATCTTCATAGATCATTTTTGAGTCATGCAACAAGCGACCGATTAAGGTACTTTTACCATCATCAACGTTACCGCAAGTTAAAAAACGCATCAGCTCTTTTTGCTCGTGTTGAGCTAAATACGCATCAATATCTGTACTAATTAAATCTGATTGGTGGGACATTGGAAAATTTTTCCTTTAAAAATTTTAGGTTCAAGGTGAAAGGTTCAAGGTGAAAAGATCAAGAGCTTCTAGATTTTATGAGGGCGAATAACATTTTTGATAGTTGTTCTGTTTCAGTTTTCCAGATGAGGCCTATTTCTTTTTTTATGTAACCTATCTCAATACCTATGTATATTTGTGTTCGTAATTCACCACAAGAGCCTTTGGCATAGTAAAAAAATTTATTACTGTCTTTATTTGTACTTCGTTCAAATCCCTCTGCAATATTGCTAGGAACTGACAAGCTACAACGTGTAATTTGATCTTTAAAGCCATAGTCCTTACAGTTAGCAAGTTCTTTATAAACGTCAACACAAAGTCTAGAGGATCTTTTCCATACGTCTAAATCTTCAAATCGCATGCTCTTCCTTTAACCTTGTGCCTTTAACCTTTCACCTGCTCTAAAAATACCCTTCGCGTTTCTTCTGTTCCATAGAGCCTGACTGATCATGATCAATCAAACGTCCCTGACGTTCAGA
>ENA-ORXI01000710-ORXI01000710.1-sediment-metagenome-genome-assembly--contig:-NODE-710-length-27678-cov-12.032789_pt1 | contig 27678 bp, 27 predicted proteins | sample MGYA00237861_ERZ511468 | MGnify/ENA primary metagenome ERZ511468 (study PRJEB26299, sample SAMN06266213) | sediment metagenome | isolation source: Hudson Canyon methane seep mesocosm | place...
CTGACTGTGTTAAACGTGGTTTAGTTCAAGAAGGTGAAGACCCTCAAAAAGTAGCAGCTGATCAATTAATCAAAGATAATGTTGATGTGCTTCACACAATCGGTGGTGATGATACAAATACAGCTGCAGCAGATTTAGCTGCGTTTTTGGCAGAAAATGATTATGGTTTAACGGTTATTGGTTTACCTAAAACAGTTGATAATGATGTGTTCCCTATCAAACAATCATTGGGCGCATGGACTGCAGCAGAGCAGGGTGCACATTACTTTAAGAATGTTGTGGCTGAGAATAACTCAAACCCACGTATGTTAATCGTACATGAAGTAATGGGGCGTAGTTGTGGCTGGTTAACAGCGGCTACAGCAACTGAATATCGTAAAATTCTAGATAATTGTGAATGGCTACCTTCATTAGGTTTAAGTCGTGATAGTTATGAAGTGCATGGTATCTTTATTCCAGAAATGGGTTTTGATATTGCAGCAGAAGCTAAGCGTCTTCGTAAAATTATGGACGAAGTGGATTGTGTTAACATTTTCGTTTCAGAAGGTGCTGGTGTAGAAACTATCGTTGCAGAGATGGAAGCGAAAGGCCAAGACGTGCCAAGAGATGCATTTGGACATGTTAAATTAGATGCAGTAAACCCTGGCGCTTGGTTTGGTGAGCAATTTGCTGAAATGATTGGTGCAGAAAAAACATTGATTCAAAAATCAGGTTATTACGCGCGTGCTTCAGCAGCTAATGCAGAAGATATTCGTTTGATTAAATCATGTGCTGATTTGGCCGTTGAATGTGCTTTACGTGGTGAAGCGGGCGTCATTGGTCACGATGATGATCAAAACTATGTATTGCGTGCAATTGAATTTCCACGTATTAAAGGTGGAAAACCTTTTGATATTGATACACCTTGGTTTACCGAAGTATTGGCTGATTTGGGTCAAGAAAAAGGTGCTAAAGTAGAAACAAGTCACTAGCTGTTAATTGCAGGAGTATCATGTCCTTGGCTTGATTTATAATATTCTTTTTAAATAAAGAGCATTGTTGTAATCGCGCCGAGGGCGGACGCTCCTACATAATAAACTATTTTTTATCAAAATATGACTGAAAAAAAACGATCAATTCGTCAACGTGGAATTTATTTATTGCCTAACCTGTTTACTACAGGCGCAATGTTTGCCGGGTTTTATGCCATAACATCAGCACTTAATGGACGTTTTGAAACTGCGGCTATTTCAATATTTGTAGCTATGATTCTTGATGGTCTGGATGGACGTGTTGCCAGGATGACTAATACCGAAAGTGAATTCGGTGTGCAATATGACAGTTTGTCAGATATGGTTTCGTTTGGTGTTGCTCCAGGAATTGTCATGTATATTTGGGCATTTGAAAGCTTAGGTAAACTAGGATTGTTTGCTGCTTTTGTACACACTGCAGGTGGTGCACTTAGATTGGCTCGGTTTAATACGCAAGTGGAAGTGGCTGATAAGCGTTATTTTCAAGGTTTACCAAGTCCGGCTGCTGCGGCAATATTGGCGGGTGCTATATGGATAAGTATTGAGCTAGGTTATGATGTGGAGTCAATTAAATACCTGGTATTAATTCTTACTTTTAGTACGGGGTTGTTAATGGTGAGTAATTTTCGTTATTCTAGTTTCAAGGAAATAGATTTAAAAGGTAGAGTACCTTTTGTTGTAGCGATTGTAGTCATGTTAGGTATTGGCTTTGTAATGGCTCAAGCAGAAATTATGTTGTTTTTGATTGCTCTGGGTTATGCCGTATCAGGCCCTGTTTTTACTTTGTTGATGTTAAAGAAAAAGCGAAAAAACAGAAAAGTTTAAACTCTTCCTAAGATATATATAACATTGCAGTAAAGTGATTTGCCATGAATATTCAATATAACAACATACAGAGTGATCAAATGCCATTTCTTGGTAAGAGGCTTGTATGGCTGTCTTCTTTTATTACTCTTTCGTTGTTATTAAGGTTTTTGCCCTAGTGGCTTTAATCTTTCTGTTAAATAAAAATAAAGCCCCTTTTTAATCAACGTTTACGTTGAAAATGTTTCATGGATGGAGTTCTCATGAAAGACAAACTAATTATATTTGATACTACCTTGCGTGATGGCGAACAAAGCCCAGGCGCATCAATGACACGTGACGAGAAAGTCAGAATTGCAAAAGCTCTTGAACGGATGAAAGTCGATGTCATTGAAGCTGGTTTTCCAGCAGCAAGTATTGGAGATTTTGAAGCAGTTCAGGCCGTTGCTAATGCGGTAAAGACGAGTACAGTTTGTGGACTTGCCCGAGCACTTGATAAAGATATTGATAGAGCAGGTGAAGCGCTCAAAGGTGCCGATAGCTCTCGAATACATACATTTATTGCAACCTCTCCTATTCACATGAAAGTGAAATTGAAGATGGAACCAGAGCAGGTTATTGAATATGCAGTAAGAGCCGTTAAACGTGCCAGACAATATACCGATAATGTAGAGTTTTCACCGGAAGATGCCGGGCGTTCCGAGGAAGATTTTTTGTGTCGTATTTTAGAAGCAGTTATTGATGCTGGAGCAACAACTTTAAATATTCCAGATACTGTTGGTTATAGCGTACCAGAGCAGTTTGGCGCGACCATTTCTAATTTAATCCAACGGATACCAAATGCTGATAAAGCCATTTTTTCAGTCCACTGTCATAATGATTTAGGTTTAGCTGTTGCTAATTCTTTGTCTGCAGTTATGAATGGAGCAAGGCAAGTCGAATGTACCATTAATGGACTAGGTGAGCGTGCAGGCAATGCATCACTAGAAGAAGTTGTGATGGCGTTGCGTACACGACATGATGTTTTTCCTTGTGAGACTGAATTGGATACACGGGAAATTTTAACTTGTTCTAAATTAGTATCATCAATTACAGGATTTCCTGTACAGCCGAATAAGGCAATTGTGGGTGCGAATGCCTTTGCACATGAATCGGGTATTCATCAAGATGGTGTATTAAAAAACCCTGAAACTTACGAAATTATGAAAGCTGAAGATGTTGGCTGGTCAGCAAATCGTATGGTGATGGGAAAGCATTCAGGGCGTAATGCTTTCAAAAGTCGTATGATAGAACTCGGTCATGAATTCAGTACTGAAGAAGAGTTAAATGATGCTTTTTTTCGCTTTAAACAATTAGCTGATAAAAAACATGAAATCTTTGATGAAGACTTGCAAGCACTGATTTCTGAAGTAAATTCAGATGCAGAAGTGGAACATATTAAATTGATTGCTTTGAAGGTATGTTCTGAAACAGGTGAAGTTCCAAGTTCAACAGTCACTATTCGAGTTCATGATCAAGAATTAAAGGGGAGTGCTGAAGGCAGTGGTGCGGTTGATGCAAGCTTAAAAGCCATTGAAAGTGTTATTAAGTCTGATGCAACGCTAGAGCTCTACTCTGTAAATAGCCTTACAAATGGAACAGATGCCCAGGGAGAGGTGACTGTTCGTTTGGAAAAAGCGGGAAGGATTGTTAATGGGCAAGGTGCGGATACTGATATTGTCATTGCTTCAGCAAAAGCATATATCAATGCGCTAAGTAAACTTTTTCTGCCAGAGAAACGAAAGCACCCACAACAAGGAGAAGTGTAGTCGTTTTGGAATTTTTCTATAATACTTCAAATGAAGCTGATTTTTAATGGATAATTCAACCCGAGTACAATATCTGGAAGCTATGGGAATCGATGTTTGGGTTTCCAGAACAGACCAGCAAGTTGAAGATGTTCAGTTAAAGAATAACGATGAATTTGAATTGGGTGAGCCTGCAAATAGACAGGCAGAATCAATAGAAGAAAACTGGACTGAATTACGACGAGAGGTTGTTGAATGTCAAAAATGTGCTCTATGTCATACCCGAACACAAACTGTTTTTGGGGAAGGGCATATTGATGCAGACTGGATGTTAATTGGGGAGGCGCCAGGTCAAAATGAAGACTTGGAGGGTAAGCCTTTTCTTGGACAATCTGGTTTTTTACTAACAGAAATGCTTCGTGCCATTGGCTTACAACGAGAACAAGTGTTTATCACCAATGTTTTAAAGTGCAGTCCTCCAAATAATAAAGACCCAAAAGTTGATGAACTTAAATCCTGTCATGATTTTTTGCAACGACAGATTGCTTTAGTTAAGCCAAAAATAATTCTTGCGGTGGGTCGAGTATCCGCTCAAACATTGCTGGGAACCAAACAGCCTTTATCAGAGCTAAGAGGTGAGCCACATCAAATAAATGGTATTCCACTGGTTGTGGTTTATCATCCTGCTTATTTGTTAAGATCTTTGCTAGAAAAGCGAAAAGCTTGGCAGGATCTCCAGTTAGCTATGAAAATATACCAAGAAGAAAAATTATAATGAGTCTATGGAAGTTAGTTGATAAAGTTAAAGGTTTTATTATTTATGATGCTGATAAAGAATTTTATGCGAAAGTTTTCCCTGATTCAGTAGAGAGAAAGGATTTGATGAGATTGCGAGGCATGAGGCAAGAGGATTTACCTGAGGTGCTAGAAATTGAAGGTAAAAACTATAAATTTCCCTGGAGTGAAGGGATTTTTAAGGATTGTTTAAAGTCGGGTAATTATACTTGTTTAATTTGTGAGGAACTTGATGTCATTGTTGGATTCAGTATTGTTTCAATAATGGCTGGAGAAGCTCATATTATGAATATTTGTGTAGATCCTGCTGTTCAAAAGCAAGGTGTAGGAAGTAAATTATTAGAATATATGATTGAGCTTGCTACACCTAAAGCGGAAACAGTTTTTTTAGAAGTGAGGCCGTCCAACCAAGGTGCGATTTCACTTTATGAAAAAAGAGGGTTTAATGAAATTGGAATTCGTAAAGGCTATTACCCAGCAGAGAATGGGGTTAGAGAGGATGCTGTGATACTTGCACTTGAATTGATTAGTTTATTTTAGAATGCATTGATCAGTTTTTTCCAAAATTTATTCTTTGTTGATGTCGGAATTGTTTTCTGGAAGATTGCAAAACCCTTGAGGTGGAACATCTAAAGCACTGTTGAATTTGCTAGATAAGTTTTGAAAGGCGATAAGCCCCGTTAACTCAACAATGCCATCATCATCAAAAAAGGCTTTTAATCTATTTATCAATTCGTCAGACACTTGCTGGTCTGAATATGTGACTGCTTCGGTATATTCAAGTACTACCTTTTCTTTCTTGTCAAATAGCTCACTTTCTTTCCATTTAGCAAGTTGCTCTACTTTCTCCATCGAGCCGGAGCGTTTGGCTAAAGTAGCAGAATTGATGTCAACACAAAAACGGCACCAATTAATTTGTGATACTCTCACGGTTACTAATGAGCGCAATGTCGGGCTCAATGGAGAGCTTTTTCTGTCTAGAGCGCCATAAAGTGCAGCGACTGCCGCGAATAATTTAGGTGATCTTGCCCAAAGCAGGCCAGGTTGCAGAATTGCGCCATATTTTCTTTTCTGATTCAAAAAAAAAGGCTGCAAAATCCAGGGGTATTCTCTTAATTTCTTAACTGATACTCTCATTTTCTTCTTCTTGAGCTTAAGGAGCCTCTGATTAAGTTGGTTAGAATTTAGCGCAGAAAAAACGGTCGCTATTTTTCACGAAGTGAGAAGTAATAGTCATTCTATTGCGCCGATCTTGGTGAAAAATATCGGCAGTTTTAGCAAGCTAAAAATAATTGGACTTAATCAGAGATTCCTTAAGGGTTACTCATTAAAATTACATCTTATATTCGCACTGGTTTTCTACTTCAGGTATAGGATTATTAATAAATCTCTACTCGGTTCCTGCCATTGTTTTTGGCTTGGTATAAAGCATCGTCTGCTTGCTTAATCATACTATTTAAGGAGTCTATATTGTCTCCATTGCTACAGCATATTCCAATGGAAAGGGTGGTTGGGATGAGGGTGCCTTCAAAAGAAAACTCAAACTGTTCGACTTTTTGTCTAATTCTTTCGGCTAATTTGCTAACCGCGTTAATCTCCATAGCGTGGAATAGCATAATAAACTCTTCTCCACCATAGCGCGCTAACATATCATCTTTACGCATTTGCTCTTGTAAAATAATAGCAAGGTCTTTCAAAACCTGGTCACCAGCAGGGTGGCCAAAATTATCATTAACTTTCTTAAAAAAGTCGACATCACACATGAGAATAGCTAAATATTCATTATTTAGCTTACAAATAGAAACTTTTTCATTCCCTTGTAATAAAAAAGCACGTCGATTAGATATATTGGTTAAAGAATCAGTGTTTGCCGCCTGATACAAGGCATTTTCAGACTCAACTTCAGTTGCCTTTTTATGTTCTATTTTCATAGTTGTACTACCCACCCTAATTCTGGAGGTAGACTCTATCACCTGCCTTTCAACTCGAATATCGTTTACGTAACAGCCATTGGTTGATTGGTAATCTTCTAGAATGATGCAATCGGGATAAATGATGAATGCGCCATGTTTACGTGATATTTTTGCATCAGAAATTGTGATATCAATATCGCCTGATCGTCCAAAAAAATTAAATTGACGATGCAATCTAAATTGTTTGCCTTGGTCTAAGCCTGAAAGAATAACTAAATAAGGGGCAAGGTCGAAATTCTCAGATTGTTTTTCTTCTGTATTTTCCAGGGTAGTGGAAGGAAGGTCAGTATGCATTTTGAGTACTCGTCATAATTTTAAGAACTTCATTAATGATTCACTTTTTATTCGGTTAAATATGGCTTTTTTCCTGTTGTTAAGGGGGCGAAAGATATTTAACTAAAATTTAGGTCTCTGTCTTGGCCTTGGGGGATGTGCTGGGGGAGGCTTATTGGGAAAACAGGCTAATAAATTATTGTTATCTGGTAAACAAAAGCCATTGATACTTTCTCTTGGCGTAAAAAAACTACAAGGAGAATGTGTTCTTTTGTATTTACATGCTGATATAGCGGGTTCATGTCTAGGAGGGCGGGCTTGATGAATTGGTTGTGCTGGCTGTTGTACTGGGTTTATTGGAGCGGAGGGTTGCTCAACTTGATTTGTTAAGCTATAAGTTGGTGTAAATTCAATCTCTTGACTCAATTCGGGGGCGAAATTTTGAGGCTCTACTTCAATATATTCGACAAATTCATTATTTGCAATCCTATTCGGTTCCTGCAAGGGTGGTTTTGCTGTATTAACAACAGCATTGTTACTTGTAAGAATTTGGCGAGTGCTCCAGCTTGACCATAAAGTTACTGCTAAAATGACATATAAAAAAATACGCCCCAAACTCCACTCAGACTTTTTTGTTTCATGATGAATTACCGTGGGTTTTGGTCTGTGTTGTATGACTTTTGGTGTGGCCGGGCCGGCGACGATTTCGGTAGCATGAAAAACGGCAGGATTGCTGGGTAAGATAGATAAACTGTTTGTTAAAATTTGCTTAAATGCATTAATAGTCTGAGGCCTTGCCAAAGGGTCTACCGACATTGCTCTCATAATAGCAAGGCTGAATGATTCACTAAGGTTGGAGTTGAGGGCAATTGGAGGTGGTAAGCCATCAGTATGTTGCCTTTCAATGGCATTCGCTGGTTTTTTACCAGTGACCATATAGTAAAGTGTCGCGCCAACAGAATAAATATCACTCCAAGGGCCTTGCTTACCTTTTTCATGATATTGCTCAAAGGGTGCAAACCCATCTGATAACATAACGGTTAATGTTTGATCGGTTTCTGCCAATGCAGCTCGTGATGCCCCAAAGTCTAATAATAATGGGATGCCTTTGCTGGTAATATATATATTCTGAGGCTTGATATCTCTATGTAAAAACTTTTTGCTATGAACGGTAGCTAATCCATCTAGTAGTGGTAGTATGAATTCTAAAGCCTTGTCTTCAGTTAATATGCCCCCAGAGTTTTTTATTACTTGATTTAATGGAGCGCCTTTATGGTATTCCATTACAAGATAGGCGGTGTTATTACTGGTAAAGCAATCACGAATTCTAACTATATTGGGGTGTGAGAATTGAGCTAGAGCCTTGGCTTCTTTTAAAAAAACGCTTAAACCTTTTTTGAAGTATTCCTGGTCTTTTTTTGAATTGACTTTTACGGATGAATTATCAGAATGTCTGCTTATTGCAGATAAAGGAAGGAATTCTTTGATTGCAGCTGTGGTATCGAGAAGCATATCCCAGGCAAGATAAGTAATGCCAAATCCGCCAGGTTCACCAAGTACACGACCAACTAAAAAGCGCTTATGTAAAATTGTTTTGAGAGGAAGCGCGACTGCATTTTTTTGTTTATGAAACTGAGAGCCACAGGCAGGACAAATTACATTTTTACCTAAATCGGTCATGCAACCCATACAAAGTGTCTCAGTATTAGTCATATATTTGGCATCGTAAGATGAATAATAGTAGTGGAAGCCTTTCTTTAGAAATATAGAAAGATGGGGTTAAAGGTAAAGTCTAGCAGATTTTGTCTATTTTACTTAAAGTGGCTATATAATAGTAATTCTCATCTTGATTCGTTGATTGGAGCAGAATAGGTTGATAGGTATTATTTATGATTGATTTATTTCTTATTATGGTTTTGTTGTTAATTGGTTTTTATTGGTCCAGTGCCATGAAAGCCAGAGAGATTGCCTTTATTGCAGTGAAAGTCTATTGTCAAAAGATGGATGTATTGTTATTAGACGAGTATGTCGCTTTAAATGGTCAATGGTTAAAAAGAGATGATGATGGCAAATTTAAAGCCTGGCGTTCTTATCAGTTTGAATTTAGTTCAACGGGTGAAGAGCGATACAATGGTAGGGTTATTTTATTAGGTAGGCGAGTGATTACTATTCAACTGGATCCTTATAGAATGCATGAATAAATTAATTGAACATAACTATTTTGCTTAAAATATGGCTAAAAATAAAAAGTATCAACAAATCTCGCCTGAAACTCAGGAACAGGCAATGCGATCGGCAAAGGCAACTCAGCGTCCAGGTCAAACAAAAGAGCAGACTAAATTAATAGCTCAAGGTATACAAAAAGGAATTGATCATTATAAGAAGCAGCAAAAATCTAAATCCAGAGAATTAAATAAAAAAATTAATAAAGTTTCTCAGAGATTAACTGATTTGGATGAAGGGGGTGATAGTGCCTTCTCTACTGAAACGGTTCCAAAAAAGTCTGTTTTACCTTGGGTACTGTTATTGGTCAGTTGGTTGGGTTTTATTGCTTATTTTTTGAACAATTTTATTTAGCTTCTTTGTCTTCCCTTCATAGTATGAATTTTTGGTATAACTGTATCATGAGGTTATTTAAGGTTTAATGCATTTTTTAGAATGGTTAATAATTTTTGTTGGTCAATGGGTTTAGTAATATAATCAAAGAACCCCTCTTTTTGTCCTCTGGTAATATCTTCTGGCATGGCATTGGCTGAAACAACTATTACTTTAGCTGTTTTGTCAATAGCATGTTTTTTTAATTGCTTGAAGACGTCATATCCATCCATATCAGGCAAACTGATATCTAAAAGGATAATTTGAGGTCGGATTTTCAAGGCTTCTTTTATACCCTCTTCACCGTTGTATGCTTCGTTATATTGAAAGTCAGTATGGTTATTGATGACTTTTTTCATTAGCAGGCGGTTTGCAGAGTTATCTTCAATATAAAGAATTTTGGTTTTTGGTGTTAGTAGTTCAGTTTTTGAATGATCTTCTGAAGTAGCGTTGTGTGTCATTTCTGAAGGGAGCGATTTTTCCAGCTCTACCCAGAAAGTACAACCTTTACCATAACAGTTTTCAACACCAATTGTACCCCCCATCATTTCCACCAACACTTTTGTTATGGTCAGACCAATCCCAGTGCCTTCAATTTCTGATTGAGTTACGCCTAGTCGGCTAAAAGGTTTAAATAAGTCCTTCATCATATTGTCAGGGATGCCTTGCCCAGTATCTTTTATAAATATACGTACTTTATCGTCAGATTGAGTGATCCAGATGGAAATAGACCCTTGATGTTTGTTATATTTAATTGCATTACTTAGCAGATTTGATAACACCTGATTTAAACGAAAAGTATCCGCTTTAATCCAGATAGATTCATCTTCGGATGAATTTTGTTCAAGTTTGATTTGTATATTGTGAGCAAAAGGATGGATAAATTCTAATGATTGTTTGATTTGTTTAATAAGATTAATTGATTCAAGATTTATATTAATTTTCCCACTTTCTATTTTGGATAAATCCAGAATTTCATCTATCAGTGTTAATAAATGTTGGCCTGCTGAATATATATGTTCTAAAGAATCTTTTTGATCTTCGTCTAAAGGGTTTTGTTTATCTTCTTGAAGTAATTGAGAAAAACCTAAAACTGCATTTAATGGTGTTCGTAATTCATGACTCATGCTAGATAAAAATTGTGACTTGGCCTGATTAGCATTTTCAGCTTCAAGCTTTGCTGAAGTGATGGCTTCTAAAGCGTTTTTCCGTTCAGTAATATCATGAAGGATACCGACATATTTTTTAACGCCATTGATGATCATGGGTGATACATTTAGTTCCATGGGAAAGGTTGAGCCACCTTTACGCAAACCTTCCAGTTCTCTTGCTTTATTAATGATTTTGGGAGAATGTATTTCGGAATGTTTTAGATATTGTCCATGTTGATGGCGCATTGCTTTGGGCATTAACATGGATATGTTTTTTCCTTCCATTTCGCTGGCAGAATAAGCAAAGATTTCTATTGCTTTAGGGTTAGCCATTTCAATGATGCCTTGGTCGTCAATTGTTATAATGCCTTCGGCTGAATTACTAACAATAGCTTTTAAGTTTTCTTGTTGATTTTTTAGTTCATTTTCTATTTTTTTACGTTGCGTGGTGTCTCGTATAATACTAGTAAAAAAACGATCATTACCTGATAGCCATTCAGTATAGGTCAGTTCAATAGAAACTAGTTTTTTACTTTTAGTGAAGGCCTCAGTTTCAATTGAATGCTTATTGAGTTCAGAATTATTAGAAATAAGTTTTTCAAAGCCTTTTTTGTGCTTTTCTTGATGTTGTTGTGGAATAATTATTTCAATAGACTGTCCAATGACTTCAATAGATTGGTAGCCAAAAATATTTTCAGCACCTTCATTCCATAAAATTATGAGGCCATCTTGATTTAATGTAATGATTGCATCTGAAGAAGAGTGGCTAACTGCCTGAAAGCGAACTTCATCTTTTTTTAAACGGTCAAAAGCAGCATGTAATTCCTTGGAACGTTGGCTATGGCTAATAACATTAGTAATAAAAGTTTCTTTATTGGCTGTTTTACTGAGAAAACAATCGCCACCTGCTTTAAGTGCTTCTAATTCTAAATTATGATCACTAGCAGCCGTTAAAAATAAAATAGGAATATGAGTAAAACGATTGTCCTGACGAATAACTTCAGCTACTTCAAAACCACTGCAGCCAGGCATATTAATATCCAGGAGAATGATGTCGGGTTGGAATGAAACGAGTACTTCAGTTGCAGATAATGGGGTTGTTACTACTTCACAAGTGAAATTGTGTAAGGTAAGAACAGTTTTATAATAGTGAGCAACAATTGGGTCATCATCAATAATTAGTGCACGATGACTATTAATGCTGGTTTTTTTTGTATGCCTGTCAAGTGTTTCTATTAACTCCAAAATGTTAATAGGTTTGACAATATAGCCATTGCCTCCAGTTCGGACAGCCTCTAATCGAGCATCAAAGTCCTCCCTGTTAGAAAGGAATATAACAGGACATTGTATTTTGTTCTCTGCTTTTAGCTGATTTACCAGGTCAATGCCATTGTATGCATGATTAGGGAAAACAATATCCATCAGAATGACTTCAGGAGAATTTGTATTTAAAAAATCAGAAAGTTTATCTGGGTCATTGATGCAGCTTATTTGATAACCAAAGTGATTTGCTTGTTCTTGAATTAATAAAGAAACCAATTCATCATCATCTACCAATATGATTTTATTTTGCCTTGAGCGAAAAGGATCTTTATAGGGTGAGGAGTTGGGAATGTTACTGATTGGGGTTAAAGTATGACTTTTGTATATTGACGCAAGTCTTATTTCATCTTGCAGTTGCTGAATTTGAACAAACCAGTTTTCGGCTATGCCATTGTTTAGGTTTAATAAAGAATGGCAAAAAAGTTCCAGTTTTTTTGCGCTATTGGACACTTCTGTAAATTGAAATGTTCCTGCTGATCCAGCTAATTTATGTGCTAGATCGTATAGGTTTTGTAATGGAATGGCATTGTTGCTATCACAAGGTTTGTATTGATTATTAAGTTTCTTGGCAGTGTGTTGTAATTCATCAATACGTAACGTTAAACTTTGTGAAAAAGCGAGTTGCAATTCCTGTATTCGAGTAATTGAATGTTCTATTTTACTATTCATTAAGGTGAGCCCAGATATCTTTAATTTTATCTGCCAATGTTATAGGATCGAAGGGTTTATTTATTACACTAACAGCTCCTAATGATTTAAAGCGTTCTATTTCATCGGGAAGTATTTTTGCAGTTAAAAAGATAATAGGGATATTTTTTAGGGTGTCATTGTTTTTTAGTGCTTCTAATGTGGTTGGGCCATCCATATCTGGCATCATGACATCAAGTAGAATCAATTGAGGTTCAAATTCTAATGCTAAGTCAATAACCTGAATCCCTGATGTACATGTTGCAACTTCGAATTGACCTATGCCTTCTAGGGCTAAAATTGCTATTTCAAGAATATCAGGTTCATCTTCAGCATATAAAATTTTATTAAGACTAGTCATGTTTGAGGCCTATAGGAGTAATAAGCTCTTTAATTGTTTGTATGAGCTGTTCATTGGTGACTTTTGATTTTACCAGTGCGGCATCAACTTGCTTGATAATATTTTGTTCCACTGACTGAGCTGAAAAAATAATGACGGGAACCAGCGGTTTTTGTTGGTTTATTATTGGAATAAGCTCTAGTCCACTTCCATCGGGTAAGCCAATATCTATAATCAATAAGTCAAAACTTTCTGTTTTAATTTTTTCTTTTGCGGATTGTAAAGTTTCAGCATTAATCAATTTAGCTTTATCGCCCATTAGCCTGCTCATTACCTCAATTAGATCCTTATTATCTTCAACATGAAGGATAGACTTGAATTTACCAGTAGATTTTTTTAATGCTTGATGCAGAGCTTTTGTTAATCGATCAGTGTCGATAGGTTTGTTAATCCAATCAACAATTCTTAAGGCAGAAGAGGATATTGCTTTATTAATCTCGCTTTCAGCCGAGATAATAATGATAGGTAAACAGCGCCCAGTTTCTTTGCTACGAATTTCCTGTATAAATGAAATTCCATCTTGTCCTGGTAAACGAATATCAACAGTGACAGCATCAAAGTGAGTTGACTCAAGAAGCTTTTTAGCAGCATCTGTATTGCTGCAGGTCGTGACCTTAAAGTTTTGTTGTTCTAATAATAATGATAATAAATTGGCAATATCTTTTTCATCTTCCAAGACAAGAATATGACCATGACTTTTAATTTTATTATTTAATTGGGAGGGGACTTCTATTTCTGTGGATGATTCTAGTATTTGCTTGTTTTGTTGAGCATCATATTCCAGCAACTCAAAAAAGAAAATACTTCCTTTGCCTTCCTCCGAAGTATAGTCAATATGGCCTCCATGCTGTTCTATGATGGCTTTAGTGATATTTAAGCCCAGGCCTGTTCCTCCTTTTTGGCGAGTGTCTGAGCTATCAAGCTGCGAGAATTTTTGAAACATTTTGCTGCGAAATTGTTCTGGTATACCAATGCCATGATCAGAGAAAGAAACCTGGACCAGATGCGTTTGTTTTTTTATACCAATAGAAACAATACCCTTTTCTGGTGAAAACTTGGCAGCATTTGAAATAAGGTTTGTGATAACTTGTTGCAAACGATGAGCGTCAGCATAAACATAAAAGTCGGGGGTATCATTGTTTAATTGTATAGATACTTTGCAACTGTTTGCATATGATTCATTTGCCGAAATACTTTGTTTAACCAGGTCTGTAATATTAAGTTTTGCAAACTTTAATTCCATTTTTCCAGCTTGAATCTTTTCAACATCTAAAATGTCATTAACCAGATTAATTAATCGCTCGGTATTGTTATGCGCTAATTCAATCATACGTGAAGATTTTTCTGGAGTATTGTCTAAAACACCACTTTTAAGCATGCCTAACGAACCTCTGATCGAGGTTAGAGGGGTTCTTAACTCGTGACTGACGGTGGAAATAAATTCAGTTTTAATTCTGTCTACGTGTTTGCGTTCAGAAATGTCACGAAGAATCCCCATAAATTGGATTTCCCCGTTAAATGTTAATTGATGTACCCACAATTCAGTTTCAAAAACTTCACCATTTTTTCTTAATGCTTCGACTTCTCTTAACTTGCCAATAATATGAGCCTGTTTTGTTTTTTTATAGATAGCTAAATAGCTATCATGCATCTCTTTGTAAGGCGATGTCATCAATTGCTTGATGTTTTTTCCTAATAATTCAGCGGGACGATAACCAAACATATGTTCAACAGCATTATTCACTGTTAACACCGAACCTTCAGCATCTATAGTAATAATGGCATCAGAAATATTATCTAATAAGGCATGAAGGTGAGCTTCACTTGATGACGATTGTTTTTTATAGAAAATAAAAATAATAAAAATTAGCAATAACAAAATACTTTCAATCCAGTTTTCGTTTTGCCAATTATAAATCAGAATTATACTGGTTAACACAGTGCTTACGATTAATAAGACTGATGATTTTGGAATAAGAGACAAGATTTTTATTATTGTTATTTTCACAGCTATCTTTTAATGTTGATGGTGATTATAAAAAGTTTAGAAACAGATTATTTAGAAAACACTGAGTGCTAGAACATACTAGGGTTAGTGTGATTGGGTCAAATACATATCTTGTTTATTCACAGGAAGAGGGGGGGGATAGCTGTTTTTTGATGAGAGGATAGGGTGCTTAGCTTGTTAGCCTAGCCCCTGCAGTGTGTAGTTTTTTTGCTAGATAATTGTTTTTTTTAGTGAATCTGTGACGTGGTTCACGGTTTTTGAATTTACTGTGTATTTTTACTGTTTTTAGCTGATAATCGAGTTTTTTAGTCGAACTGATTAATGGTGTTTTATTTTGACTAAGTTATCGTCACCTCTTAGGTGGTTTTTTATATGATAAACAGATGCTATGGTAGTGAATAGCTTGATTTAATTTTGATATTCCTTTTTTTGTAAATTATTCAGCCAACCAACAAAAAAATAATAGGGTTTAAAATGGCAGGTTTAGAAGAAGATCCATTTGATAAAGTGCTTATTGTTGATGATAATCAACGAAACCTAGCATTAATGAGAGCAGCTTTGCGAGACAAGTCTATTGAAATTTATACCGCAGGCTCAGGCGCTGAAGCACTTGAATTGCTTCATGATATTCACTTTTCTTTGATTATCATGGATGTTCAAATGCCCGTGTTATCAGGTTTTGATACTGTTAAAATTATTCAGGATTCTCAGCTCTCTACGGATACACCTTTTATTTTTATTAGTTCAAAAAATAAGGCAGAAGCAGATATAGAGGCTGGTTTTGAAATAGGTGCTTATGATTATATTCTCAGACCTATTGATATTCCTCTTTTTAGAAATAAAGTAAAAACATTTCTTAAACTCTATCAAACAGAACAAAAGTTAAAGCGGATGAATTCTTTGTTGGCTGAACAAACTGTCCAGCTTGATCGTCAGTTAATGGAGCAGTTGAAAATAAATAATGATTTAAAATTTTCAGAACAAGTGTTCGAAAATAGTGTGAATGGTATTATTGTCGTTGATGAGAATTTAAAATTTGTTCGTGTGAACAAAGCGTTTACGGATATTACGGGATATTCATTAACTGAATTAATAGGTCAAACACCTAAAATTTTATCCTCAGGCATTCAAGGGCGAGCATTTTATGAGGCAATGTGGCATAGTTTATTGGAGAAGGGGAGTTGGCAAGGAGAGCTATGGAACAAAAAAAAGAATAATGAACTTTATGCTGAAATGCTCAGTATTAATGCGGTAAAGGATGAGTCTGGTGTGGTTTCAAACTATATTGGTATTGTTAGCGATATTACTGAAAAGAAACGGACGGATGAAAAAAATGAATATTTAGCTAACTATGATTATTTGACGAGTTTACCTAATCGTGCTTACCTTATTGAGACACTGGAAAAGTATCTTGCTGACGAGACAGTAAAGTCACTGGCAATTTTATTTCTGGATTTAGATAAGTTTAAACCCGTTAATGATTTTTATGGGCATCAAGTAGGCGATGATTTATTAATTGCTGTTGCAAAAAGGTTAAAAGGTTGTGTTCGTGGGGCGGATTTAGTTGCTCGGTTGGGAGGGGATGAATTTATTATCGTTTTGAACGAGCCAAATACTTCTTTTGAGGCTGGAGAAAAAGTAGCCCAGAAAGTTATTTTAGCCATCTCTTCGGCTTTTAACTTTTCTGATATTAAAATAAATATTAATACTAGTATTGGTATTGCCTTATACCCCGAACATGGAAAAGATGCGGATGCATTAATAACTTTAGCTGATGATGCCATGTATAAAAGTAAGGGTGAGGGTGCAGGGTTTTATCATTTTTGTTCGGATAGTTAAGTAAGTTAGGTATATTGTGGATATAACAAAGGATATTTTTCAGGCCAAGATTCTAATTGTTGATGATGAGCCTGTAAATGTAAAATTATTGTATAAAATGTTGGAGCGTAAGGGCTATGTTAATGTCCAATATACAACTGATTCAAGGGACGTTGAAAGTTTATGTAGCCAAACAGAGTTTGATGCTTTTCTATTAGATATTAGAATGCCACATCTAGATGGTTTTGACATTATGGAGATGTTAACTCGACGTTTTGTAGATGATTATATGCCTGTTTTAGTACTTACTGCACAAACAGACCGTGATACACGACTTAAGGCATTGGAAAGCGGCGCGAAAGATTTTCTGACAAAACCTTTTGATCAACTGGAAGCTTTAACACGGATACATAATTTGCTGGAAGTACGGTTGATGCATATACAGGTTCGTCAGCAGAATAAAACACTGGAAAGAAAAGTTAAGCAAAGAACGAAAGAACTTTATGAAACTCGACAGGAGGTTATTCAGCGTTTAGGGTTGGCAGCTGAGTACCGAGATAATGAGACAGGTAATCATATCATTAGAATGAGTCGATATTCACAGCTATTGGCTATGGAGTATGGGCTTTCAGAAGAGTTGGCCGAAACTATTGTGAATGCCGCACCGATGCATGATGTTGGTAAAATTGGTATTCCAGACCGAGTGCTGTTAAAGCCCGGTAAGCTAGATGCTGATGAGTGGAATATCATGCAAACTCATGTTGAAATAGGTGCTGAAATTCTCTCTGGACATCCTTCAGACTTAATGGAGTCAGCAAGACTTATTGCTTTACATCATCATGAAAAATGGGATGGTAGTGGTTACCCCGCTGGATTAGTAGGTGATGAAATATCAATTGAAGGACGTATTTGCGCTATAGCAGATGTTTTTGATGCTTTGCTTTCAGAAAGACCTTATAAGAAACCTTGGTCAGTTGAGCAGGCATTGGAGTTAATTGAAAGTGAGGCTGGTAAGCATTTTGATCCAGATATTACCCCCTTAATGAGAAAAATTTTACCTGAGGTTAAAAAAATCAGAGAGCAATTTTCAGATGAATCGGTGGCTTCAAGTTAAGTAATAAAATAAACCATGTATCAGTTTCTACTCCATTAGCTTCTTTAATGTTGCTATATGTTCTTGTAATCAATTAGCTTGGCTTGGTTTGTTTCTTAAATGTATAGAGTAAACTAAAAATTACCTGCAGGCCTAACAAAGCTTTCAGAACGAGGTGTCTATTGATAGGTATATAAAATTACATCACAGTTCTTAAAGCGATAATAAAATATGCTTTTCTATGAATGAGTAAACTAGACTAATCACAGTGTATTGATAGGCAAGAAATATCATCCTGCTCTTTTTCTTTATCCATAAAAGCTAATAAATTAGCTTTTAAAGAATCAATACGACTAGGTTCATTGATATTATTTTGTTGCAATAGTATCGTTTGTAAACGATGCTCACCAAATGCATTGTTATCTTTATCCAGAACATCAGTAACTCCATCGGAATAAGCGAATAATTCGCAAGCCTCTGTCCATTGCCATATTTCGGTTTTTTCATCAAACTCATTGTCGGCCATAACGCCAGAAAAAACATGCTGCGACTTAAAGCCATGAATTAATTCATGGCTTTTATTGATAACCATGATCTCAGGTAAACCGCCATTCCAAATCTCCACTACTTTATTATGATTATCTAAGATGCCTACAGCTAAAGCAACAAATCTGCCGCTGGGTATATCAGTTCTTAAGCGATGATTGATTTCTTTGGCAATACTGGAAACAAGAAAGTTTTTCTCGGTCATTGACTGGAAAACCTGATTAACAATAATAGTAGATATTGATGCCGCTAAACCATGTCCCATCGAATCAGCAACAATAAAGTAAGTCCGCTCTGGATTAATACGTTTAAAGCTAATTAAGTCACCACTAAAACATTTAGATGGATGTAACCAAAAATCGACAGCAACATCGCTTAGTTCTTTGTTTTTAATGAGATGATCAAAAATATCTTTAGTAAAGGCATGTTCTTGTTCGTTTTTGCACTGATACTCTTTCAATGCTTGATTAGCTTGTAAGATATTATTCTGTAGTGCAAGTGTACGATGGATTGAAGCAATCTTTGCATGTAATATTTCTTGATTAAAAGGCTTGGTTAGATAATCATCAGCGCCTATCTGTAAGCCAGAAACTATACTTTTTTCATCTGCCAAAGCACTAAGTATAATAATGGGCACCCATTTTTCAGTGCATTGCTGCCTTATTAAGCGAGTGGCTTCAATACCATCCATTTCTGGCATTAAAATATCCATAAGAATCAAATCAGGCTGTTGCTTAGAAAACAGCTCTATGGCTTCTAGGCCATTTTTGGCATAAAAAAGTTCTTCATGGTTGGATAACATTTTTTTTAACAACACTCGGTTGCTATCTAGGTCATCAACAATTAGTATTCTCATTGCTTTATATAGATATCAAATATTTGTTTTAACTTAAAGGTATATCAGAAGGATAGCACTAAAAAGGGGGGGGGCAATAAAAAATAATTTAAGGGGGGGAGTATATCTATGATTTCTTTGGGCGCGGGTTTTTAACTTGGCCGGGTAGGGGCAGAAAGGTATGATTTTGTTCATTTACAAACCCAGTTCAAATAGCATTTTAATAAATATATAGAGTATAAAAGCCATTGCAGCTAGGTAGATGATGAAACGAAATGGTTTTTCGGTAAAGCTATTAATGAAATGTTTGTTTTTCCCTTCTTTTTTTAATTGTTCGTATATCTCTCTTTGAGTGATAGCCCTTGTTATGTGGTATTCATTTAGAAGTTTTTGTGCCTGTTCGAACTCTTCGGGGTCTTTAATCCAGAGAGCAGGCATGGATATGCCCCAATTTCCTGCTGATGTCTCATAGTAATCAATATTATTTTCTGTTAATAAACTGATGATTTCATCGGCTTCATCGTCGGGGACACCGCGTAGAGAAAAGAGTAATTTAGACATTGTTTTAGTAGGGCTGAAGATGAAGAGTGTATTATCCTAAAAAAACAAATTAATTGCATGAATTGTTAAGTGGGTGGGCTATATAGCACAATAAAAGTGTGTCATATAACATAGTTTTTTATGTTTCAAATAAATAAATAAATAAACTTTAGTTAAATCAATTATTTAAGTTTTGGCATTATTAATGCTTTTTCTAAAACAACTTTAAATTTTCTGATGAGATATAAAAATGGCAAAAGAATTAGCAACTGCGACATCACAAGAAGCTGAAAATAATGGTTCTTTAGCACTAGGAGCAGGGTTGGCGGTAGCGTCTATGATTTTAGTCCCTGCACTTGCAATGCGTTTAGGTTTAGGGGCTAGCTTAACAGGTGCATTACGTATTGCTTTAATGAAGGCAAGTAGTCGTGCAACGCATGGTGGTAATGATGAGTCAGGTGCTGCCTCTGCAGGTTTTAGCTGTCATTAAAGTTGAGTCCCCTTACTTTATTTGGTAATATGTAAACTTACTTTGTCTAAGAGTATTGATTAAAGAATGAGCGATAAAAAAGAAATTTGCGATCTTTGTGGATTAGCCGTTGAAGTTCAAGGCTTTAGTCTTAAAACCCAAGGGGGGGATAAGAAATTCTGCTGTGAAGGTTGTAAAGGTATTTTTCAAATGCTTCATGAAGATCAGGTTTTAGCTGAATCTGCTACAGATTCGTAATTATCAAATAGAGAGAGAAAATGGCGCATTCGCACGGCAGTCATGCAATGAAAAGCATGAAACATTCTGGTCATAGTCATCATGCTTCTCATGCAATGGGAAAGCAGATTATGAAAGGATCAATGGCTTCTGCATCTGTAAAGTCTGGAGGGAAACTTATGAGTAAATTAGCTAAACATCCTGTCTTAGTTTTTGGTTTAGGTGTGGCGGCAGGTTATGTTGTCTATAAATATAGAAAAGAAATAATATCTAACGTTGGTAAGGCAACGGATGCGGGTAAAGATTTTGTGTTGCAACAAAAAGAAAGTTTGGAAGATATTGTTGCAGAAACAAAAGAAGAATAAGCGATAAACTAGACAATTACAGTGTGTTTAGTTTTATTTTACGGGCAATAAGAGGCATTTAACATGTTTCTTATTGCCCGTTTTTGTTTTTAATGTTTTTAAAATTCGTTTATGAGTATCCAAAAAGATTTTATCATTAGATATAGAGTGGAAGGGCATATACGTTTTGAAATACCAAGTCAGCTTTGTGATGATGAGGTTTCAAAAATAGTGAGCGCTAGTATTCTGGCAATTGACGGTGTGTACAGGGTTGATCTTTTTAGGAAGCAAAGAAAGCTGTCTATCAGATATCAGGAAGTCGTTTGTGATTTTCATCAATTGGCAAGTCAGCTTTTTCAGCTTCTTTCGGAGCTAGATCAACAAGGTTTATTGGTTGCCCAGGTTGTTAGTGATGTGAGTACTGCAAACCAGACAGCGTGGGATATAAAATCGAAAGTAAAGGGTTGGAAAGCATCTCGATGGGCAACTGAAAAATATACTGATGCTAAAGAAACAGTCCATGCAGCTACAGTTATTACAAAACTTGGTTTAAAAAAACCAAAATCCTTTATAAAAGACCCTGAAAAAACCATTATTGATTTTCTGAATGATGTTCTGGTTTTGTATTTAATTCGATTGCACTGGACTCGAATTACTCAAGAGTGGATACCTAAACCATGGGCTTTTAAGTCTCAATGGGCTGCGGTTTTTTATCTATTTTATTTGTTGGTTCGTTCTCGTAAGCCAGCTAAATAGAATTTATATTGAATAGGGTGGTTTTTCTGACCACCTTCTATCATTGTTATTCATTACCACTAATTTTTGTAGCTTAGATTTTTGATCGGGTTACTGCTTAGTATCAATATCTCATATTATGAATTCAGAAACAGTTAGTTATAACAATTTCAGTCTTGTTCACCAGTTGAAAAGGCGTGTTCGTATTGTATCCCCGGTTTTAAAGAAGGATGTTGAGCGCTGTTATATTCTTGAAATATTGCTTAAAAAGCGCCCTGAAATAAAGCGAATTCGCTCAGTATTTTCGTTGGGGTCGGTAGTTATTGATTTTGATCCTTCTCATTTGCCTAAAAAGAACCTCCTGATCTTATTGGATGCAGTGCTGGGTAATATTGCTCAGAAAGAACGTGAGACTCGAAATAAAAAGCAAAAGCAGTTTGATGGGCCAATTAATGAAGTTGATATGGCTGTGGCTGGAATGACATGCGCATCTTGTGCTTTGTTGATTGAAATGTTGCTTAGTCGGGACCCAAAAGTTAAGTCGGCTAATGTTAACTTTGCTACGGAGACGGTCACAGTTTTTGGTTTATTGGATAAGCAGCAAGTCAGCGACAAAATAGCTTCATTGGGGTATGAGGCGATGCCAATGGATACGCTTTCTCAGAGAAAAAATCTTGTTATTAAGGAACATCAAAGAATTGAATTGGCTAAGCAGCGATTTCTATGGTCTAGTGTTTTAAGTGCACCTGTTATTGCTGTAGCAATGTCAATGAACCAATCAAGATGGTCTCATTGGTTTCAATTGATTTTGACAACACCTGTCGTTTTTGGCGCTGGAAAACAGTTTTTCATTAAGGCGTGGCGCTTGGCCAAACAAAAATCTGCAAATATGGATACCTTGATTGCTTTAGGGGTTGGTTCTGCCTATGGTTATAGTCTGCCAGTATTATTAAGGCGAAAAGGCCATATGTATTTTGAAGCAGCGTCAGCAATTATTACTTTTGTGTTGTTGGGGCGTTATCTAGAAGAAAGAGCAAGAGGCAAGGCTGGAGAAGCAATACGTAAATTAGTTGATTTGCAACCTCAAACCGCAACCTTATTAAAGGATGGCGAAGAAATTTTACTTGATGTGGATGATATTGTTTTAGATGATATTTTATTAGTCCGGCCTGGTGAAAAAATACCAACAGATGCTAATGTTGTTTTTGGCGTATCAACAGTTGATGAAGCGATGGTAACAGGTGAAAGTATGCCTGTTGTTAAGGAGATTGGAGATAGAGTTATCGGGGGGTGTGTTAATGGTAATGGGGTATTACATATTAAGACAACGGCGATTGGCATGGATACAGTGTTAGCTGGTATTGTTCATATGGTTGATCAGGCCCAAGCAACAAAGCTACCAATTCAAAAGCAGGTTGATAAAATCTCTGCTGTTTTTGTACCTGTGGTGATGGGGGTTTCAGGTTTAACTTTTGCTAGCTGGATGTTGGTTGGTGCTCCTTTTGCAACGGCTTTTGGTAGTGCGATAACTGTATTGTTAATTGCCTGCCCTTGTGCCTTGGGTCTAGCAACTCCCGCAGCAATTATGGTGGGTACGGGGCAAGCAGCAAAAAAAGGCGTGTATATACGAAATGGTGAAAGTCTGGAAGTTGCAACTAAATTAAATGCGATTGTTTTTGATAAAACAGGAACAATCACTGAAGGTAAGCCAGTTGTGACTGATTTTTTTAAGAAATCGAGACTGGGTAAGGATAAACTAATTGCTTTAGCTGCTTCGGCTGAAAATAATTCGGAACATTTTCTGGCAAAAGCTGTTGTAGATTATGCAAATGAGCAGGCGATAGAAAAATTGCCATGTAGTCATTTTTACAGTGAAACTGGCCGGGGTATTGAGGCAACGGTCGATAATAAAAAGATATTACTGGGTAATAAGTTCTGGATGGATGATCAGAATATCAATGTTCAGGGATTGATGGATGAAGCTAGTGATTTTGCAGAACATGGTAAAACGCCAGTTTATATGGCTATCAATGGTAAAGAGGCGGCGGTTTTTGGAATTGCTGATAAACCGAGGTTGGAGGCTGCAGATGCTATTAGGCGCTTGAATAAGTTGGGTGTTGAAACATTAATGGTAACGGGCGATACTGAAAAAACCGCACATTATATAGCGGCCAAAGTGGGTATTGAGCAGGTTGTTGCTAATGCCAAGCCTGATGAAAAACTCGATATTATCAGGAAATTGCAGGCTGAGGGTAAACAGGTTGGTATGATTGGTGATGGCATTAATGATGCACCAGCACTGGCAGCGGCAAATGTGGGCTTCGCAATTGGAAGTGGTACAGATATTGCGATAGAATCAGCTGATTTAACATTGGTACAAGGTGATATATCCAAAGTAACAGAAACAATTGAATTAAGTACTGATACCATTAAAGTAATAAAGCAAAATTTATTTTGGGCGTTTGGCTATAACACCATTGCAATACCCGTTGCTGCTTTGGGGAAACTAAATCCCATGGTTGCATCGGCAGCAATGGCATTAAGTTCAGTGTCCGTAATATTAAACTCATTAAGACTTAGTAAGAAGTAAGGAAATTAGATGGATCATTCGATGCACGGTATGCATGAAATGGCTGCGGCCACAGGATTTGATTATAGTTTGGCTTTTATTGCTGGGGTATTGGGTAGTGGGCATTGTTTAGGTATGTGTGGGGCTTTGGTCTCAGGGTATTTTATGAATGTTGGGAAGCATAAATCTTATTTTCCCTACTTTGTTTACCAGATAGCCCGAATATTAGTTTATGTGACGATTGGCCTTTTGGCTGCTTCATTAAGTGCCGTACTGGTTTCTGGTGGTATGGTTGGGAAAGTGCAAAGTATACTGCAGATGGCTATCGGCTCAATAGTTATTGTGCTGGCTTTGGGGATCCTTGGGTTAATTCCCTGGCAGGGGTCAGTAAAGCTATTACCAATGAACTGGTTGCGTAAGGGATATGCAAATGCAAGAACCAGGGGGCCTTTGTATGGAGCAATGATTGCAGGGTTATTAAATGGATTGATGCCGTGCCCTTTAACTTTTGCAATGTATGTGGAAGCGACGTCTGCAACAAGTGTTGTGGAAGGTGGTTTATTGATGCTAGCCTTTGGTGCTGGAACTTTGCCCACGATGCTGTTTATCAGTTTTGCATTTGGTAAAATGGGATCTAGTGTTCGTGGGATTATGTTGAAATCAGCTGCAGTTATTATGATATTCATGGGATCGAATACCATTTATAAAGGGCTGACTTTTTATGTAGAAGAGGATTTTAAGCATCGTACTTTTTTACACTTTTTAAAAGAAAAAATAGATGATTTGATTGTGTTGATGAGTGAAATGATTGAATTTATTAATGTGATGATGAGTAATATTCAGGGTATGTAATGCAGCAGTCTGATTTGGTTGTATTGGCAAATGCAGCTCAACAATTAGAGACTTCAAACGTGGCTACATCAATCAGTCATATCATTGGTATGCCTATAGAAAAGGCGATGTCAGCATTACCAGGACATTGGTCAAATATTGTTTCTCGAATAACAAAAAAGGCGCTAGAAAAAGCGTTGGATGCGGCGCTTTTTTCTCTTAAAAGGAAATCAAAAAAGCCAAAAAATAAAATTCATACTTTATTTGTTGGGGTAAGTGGTGCAATAGGCGGGTCCTTTGGTATTGCAGCATTAGCCGTTGAGTTGCCTGTTTCTGCAACTATTATGTTACGATCCATTGCGGATATAGCCCGTAGTTATGGTGAGGACTTGGATGAGCTAGAGAGTAAAATGGCTTGTTTAACGGTTTTTGCATTGAGTGGCGGCTCCACAAAGAATACAGAAGCTGCAGATACTAGTTATTATGCGGTGCGGTCATTTTTAACTAAGGCCTTAGGTGATACGACTAATCATATTGCAGTTCATGGATTTTCTAAGGAAGGGGCTCCAGTGTTGGTTAAATTAATAAATGCTGTTTCAGCTCGTTTTTCAATTCCAGTTTCAGGGAAGTTGGCTGCTCAGAGTTTACCTGTTATTGGGGCTGTAAGTGGGGCATCAGTTAATTGGTTGTTTATCCAGCATTACCAAAAAATGGCAAAAGCTCATTTTATAATTCGTTGTTTAGAAAGAAAATATGGAGAGGAAGAAGTGGAAGGTTGGTATAAGGACATTGTAAAATATAACCAGAAGAAAAATATAAAAAAATGGCAGGCTATCGAAGGCTAGGTTTTTTAAGTGAAATGTTACATTTATATTGTTAGAAATATAAATATCTAAGTTGAAGTTTAAGCTGTAGAAATAGGTAATATAAAAATTACAATGGTACAAAGTCAGAAATTCAATCATTTTTTAGTTGTGACTCAACAAGAGCAGCAAATAAATATTACGGTTCCTAGTCTATTTTATGATGAGGAGCGAGCTGCCATTTTGCGAATTATTTTGCTAAAAAGAGCTGCAATTAAAGATGTGCAAGTTAATTCAAAGGATAATTCAGTAACAATTCAATTTGATTCAGTTGAGTTAGAAAGAGATACTTTATTTAATTTGTTGGATATTGTTTTAGCAAATTTTTCTCAAAAGCCGAGCAAAAATACAGGAAAAAATGAAGGGAAATGTGCTTTTTGTGATGGCACAATGTGTAAGGTTTCTTTTAGTGTAAAAGGGATGAGTTGTGCTTCATGTGCTTTATATTTGGAGTTGGTGTTATCAAGAGATAAAGGTGTGAGTACGGTGAATATTGATTACAGTACAAAAAAAGGTTTATTAACAGGGTGTTTAACTAAAGATGAAGTTATGGCTATAGTTGAAAAGCATGGTTATGAAGCGCATTGTGAAGATTAAGTGGGTGATACTTGTGAGTGTAAAAGGTAGGGTAATGTGAGTGATGCACGTATTACAGAGTTAGAAATCAAGGTGGCATATCAAGATGATTTGTTACAGTCGTTAAATGAAATTGTAAGTGATCAGCAAAGACAATTAATTCGATTGGAAGAGCTCTGTAAGTTGTTGGGTCAGCGCGTCATGAATATGGCCGAGCCTGGTCAAATTAATCAAGGGGCCGAGGTTCCTCCGCATTATTAAAAAATTACATGGCTATGGCTAACCGCAGGTTACTTCCACTCCCGTCTCCTATGGCTGGCGTAAATACTGCAATGTAGCCTTGTTGACAGCATTCCTGCTGTCGACAATCTTGAGAAACAAAGTGAAAACAACTGAAAAGCTGTAGTTTATTAATAGCCATAATAAATATGTGATGCTGTATACATAAGTATTAGATAACAATGGTTTGACGAGTGTATTTAAGTTAAAGTGTGGGTAACTTCGATAAGTGGTGTTTGCTATGGATACTATTGTGATTGCGGGTAAAAAATATAATGCGTCTGGAATCTTTAAGGAAAAAGAAGAATACATTAGATTGGAAGCGGTTGATTCGTGTTTTGCTTTGAGCGCTCTGGTACATGATAAGTCACCATTAATTAGAACTGCGGTGGCAAGAAAAAAAGTAGGTCATGAGTTTTTGGTAAAAGATAGCAATTGGCGAGTTCGTGCAACGGTGGCGAAATACACTGATAATGCAAATTATTTAAACTTGTTGGCTAAAGACATAAATGATTTTGTAAGGTTTGTCGTTGTAAAGCGTGGACATGCTCCAGATTGCTTTGTTAATGATACTGATGAAGAAATTGCATCGATTGCTAGATATCAATTACAAAAAAATACAGCCTGATAAAATAAGCTGGGGTAAAACCTGAACAAATTAGGTTTGCCTCATAAGTTATTAGGGCAGTAAGGTGCTGTATTTGCTTTGTGGATTAAATTGTACGTAAAAACCGCTTGGCAAATATTCTGGCAGATAGGTTCTGATTGCTAAAATCATTGAATAGCTTTTCAATATATGAAGGGCTTAAGTGAGCATAGATGCCATAACCTGTAATTAAAGTAGACTCATCGCGTAATGTATCTATAAAAGAGGTTCGAGATTTATTGATTGCTGTTCTTTGTAAGGAAGTCATTTTCGTCACCGTTATATTGATTGGTACAGTGTCTTTAATAGTTCTATCGGCAAGAAATGCTGGTGCTTTAGTTCGAACTCAATGTTTTTTGATTCAATATGGTTCTGTCTCAGCGATTTAATAAAAATAAAGTCTTGACGGTAGGTATAAATGCTGTAGAATGCGCTCTTCTTTCGACGCTGTCTCAGGTTGGAAGGGGCGCAGGAAGCGGCAGAGTTTAAAA
>ENA-ORXI01000711-ORXI01000711.1-sediment-metagenome-genome-assembly--contig:-NODE-711-length-27667-cov-4.541682_pt1 | contig 27667 bp, 21 predicted proteins | sample MGYA00237861_ERZ511468 | MGnify/ENA primary metagenome ERZ511468 (study PRJEB26299, sample SAMN06266213) | sediment metagenome | isolation source: Hudson Canyon methane seep mesocosm | place: USA:Hudson...
CTTAATTTTATAAGCAATCGTTAATCAACAAGAGGTTTAACTGTTAGTTTCTCATCTGTAAGATGAATCTGTGCTGGTTTTTTCCAGCTTCCAGTTTGTAAATCTTCACTAATTTTATACTGTCCGGCGATGGATACAAGCTCTGCTTCAAGGCTGTGACAAAAAATTCGGGCTTCTGTGTTCCCCCGAACGCCTGCAAGGGCTCGCCCTCTTAATGGGCCATAGATATGAATATTTCCATCGGCTAAAACTTCTGCGCCAGCACTCACTTGAGAAAGTACAATCAAATCACTATCTTGAGCGTAAACTTGCTGTCCTGAACGAACCGGTTGGTAAATGATGCGGCTAGCCTTAACTTTCACTTCGCTGCTTGTCTTTTCTGTTTCTTGTTGCGCTTTTGCTGGTTCTTCTGCTTTTACTTCTTCCACTTTTTCAGTGCTAGGGGCTGCTTCATCTTCATTAACAGGAGGCGCTGCCCGTTCTTTTTTAGCGGGCAAACAAGGCAAACCTGCTAGTTTGGCGGCTATTTGTTGTGTTTCGCTTCCGCCTCTTACTGCAATGGGTTTAACTGAGTAGGTTCTGCAAATACTGATTATTTTTTCGAAATCAGTAGGGCCTTTGGTATTATCAAACTTAGTTAAGCCAATAACTACAGGTAAATCTTTGAAAAAATCAGGTGCTTGGGCTGCTTTTTCAGATAATTCTGCTGAAAATTGAGCAGGCTCGAAATAGCTTAGCTCTAAAACGGTAAGGGGGAGGAGAGATCCTTTTAATTGTAGGCAGCTTGCTTGCTGGGCCAAAGGCGCAGTTGTGTCCATGAGTGAGTTCCGAGAGCGTATCTGGTAGTTATTAATTTTTAGTGTGATCTTATGTTAACACGATCAATTAGTGATGACTCCTGAATTTGTATAAGCCCTCTTTGTTTTGTGTAAGTGCATAACCTTTGTCTTGCCTGAACTGATAATTGCGTGCAATAATTAACTGTTCAAATATACAGTTTTATGAGTGTTTGACGGGTATGCGAAAAATAATTCATTGTGACTGCGATTGTTTCTACGCTGCGGTCGAGATGCGGGATAACCCTAAATTGATGGGGCATCCCTTAGCTGTTGGTGGGCTGCCTTCATCTCGCGGGGTTGTGGCCACCTGCAATTATGAAGCAAGACGGTTTGGTATTCATTCGGCCATGTCATCTTCCAGAGCGGTAAAAATATGTCCTGATTTAGTCTTTGTTAAGCCTAATATTTCAAAATATCAGGAGGTATCCAGAAAAATTCATGAAATATTTGAACAGTATACGTCGATTATTGAGCCACTATCGCTTGATGAGGCTTATCTAGATGTAAGTGATAGCGGCTATTGTAATGGTAGCGCCACATTAATAGCTGAAGAAATTCGAAACAAAGTCAGAAGTGAGTTAAATATCACTATATCGGCGGGGGTGGCGCCTAATAAGTTTTTGGCAAAGGTGGCAAGTGATTGGAATAAGCCTGATGGTCTGTTTGTTATTCGCCCCTCAGATGTACAGTCGTTTGTTAAGATACTGCCTGTTTCAAAAATTAATGGTGTGGGTAAAGTGACAGCAGCTAAGCTCAAGGTGCTGGGTGTTGAAACCTGCGGAGATCTTCAGCGCTACAGCCTTTTGGAGTTAAGCCAAAAATTTGGTAAATACGGTGCTCGACTTTACTCAGTTGCAACAGGTGTTGATGACAGGCCTGTGCAAACGTCTCGAATACGGAAGTCTATTTCTGTTGAGCATACTTTTTCTGAAGATTTACCGGCGATAAATTCAATTGCTGATAAATTACCTCTACTAATGGAAGAGTTAAGGCGGCGCTGTAAACGAAAGTTGGAGGCATCAGGTACGGTTAGTAAGCGTTTTGTAAAAGTTAAATTCTTCGACTTTACTCAAACAACTCTTGAGGAAAAGATGACTTTAACAGGGGAAGAGTGGGATTCAGAAGATGCATTTCGTATATTATTGGAGGGCGCTTGGCATCGGGGTGATAAACCTGTGCGATTGTTAGGTGTTGGTGTCCGTTTGAGTGATGGTGCAGGGCACGAAACGAATCAATTATCTCTATTGTAAGGGTTGCCTATGCTGTAGCTCTTATCCCTAAGTATTGTATCTCTAAGTATTGTAACTCTAAGTGTTGTAACTAGGGGCGTGATGCCTATAATAAACGGCATTATAAATAACTGCACCTGCTAAAAACTACCAAGGCAGGCTTCTAAGGGTAATTCATGGCAACAACTATTGATCTGATGGATGAAGGTGTCGAACGTGTTCCGCTCCGGGAGTACACAGAGAAAGCCTATCTCGATTATTCCATGTACGTTATTCTTGATCGGGCTCTACCACATATCGGTGATGGCTTAAAGCCGGTTCAGCGTCGAATCGTTTATGCAATGTCAGAGTTAGGTTTAAAATCTACCGCAAAGTATAAGAAATCGGCTCGAACCGTAGGTGATGTGCTAGGTAAATTTCATCCCCATGGCGATAGTGCTTGTTATGAGGCTATGGTGTTAATGGCCCAGCCCTTTTCTTATCGTTATCCATTGGTTGATGGTCAAGGTAACTGGGGTGCGCCTGATGACCCTAAATCATTTGCAGCCATGCGTTATACCGAGTCACGATTAGCGCATTATGCTGAAGTGCTGTTAAGCGAGTTAGGGCAAGGAACAGTTGACTGGCAGCCTAATTTTGATGGCACCATGGATGAGCCTAAAACCTTACCTGCTCGGCTACCCAATTTACTATTAAATGGTACCACTGGTATTGCGGTGGGAATGGCTACTGATATTCCCCCTCACAACCTGAGAGAAATTGCTGCTGCTTGTGTTCGTTTATTAGAAGAGCCTTCTGCTACCATAGAGCAATTACTTGAGCATGTTAAAGGCCCTGACTTCCCAACAGGGGCGGAGATTATAACTCCGCAAGATGAACTGAAAAGAATATATGAAACTGGACGCGGTTCACTACGCATGCGAGCGGTATATAGCCGCGAAAGTGGTGATATTGTTGTTACAGAGTTACCGCATCAAGTATCGGGTGCGAAGATATTAGAGCAGATAGCGGCTCAAATGCAGGCTAAGAAATTGCCGATGGTTGCTGACTTGCGTGATGAGTCTGATCATGAAAACCCTACACGTCTGGTCATTACGCCTAAATCGAATCGAATTGATATTAATGCCTTAATGGCTCACTTGTTCTCAAGTACAGACCTCGAGAGAACGTACAGGGTTAATATTAATGTTATCGGAATAGATGGTCGTCCTGCCGTAAAAGGTTTAATGACTATTTTAAATGAGTGGTTACGTTATCGTACAGATACAGTTAGACGACGACTTCAATATCGATTAGATAAAGTATTAAGGCGACTACACCTATTAGAAGGTTTATTAACAGCGTTTCTTAATCTTGACGAAGTTATTCATATAATACGAACAGAAGAAGAACCCAAAGCGGTATTAATGCAACGCTTTGATCTCACCGATATTCAGGCCGACTATGTGCTTGATACCAAGTTGCGCCAGTTAGCCCGACTTGAAGAAATGAAAATTCGCGGTGAGCAGGATGAGTTAGAGAAAGAGAAACAATATCTTGAAAAGATTTTGGGCTCTGCACAACGCTTAAAAACATTGGTTAAGAAAGAGCTCATTGCTGACGCAGAAACCTTCGGTGATGACCGTCGTTCACCTATTGTGGCTAGGGGTGAAGCTAAAGCTTTTTCAGAAATGGACTTAATCTCGTCTGAACCCGTTACCGTCGTACTTTCCGATAAGGGTTGGGTGCGTTCTGCAAAAGGACATGATATTGACCCTTCAGGCTTGAATTATAAGTCTGGGGACCGCTATGCGTTATCTGCGACGGGTCGTAGCAATCAAGGTGTAATCTTTCTCGATTCAACAGGCCGGGCTTATACTTTGCCAGCCCATAGTTTACCCACCGCCAGAGGTCAGGGTGAGCCATTAACAGGTCGAATTAACTCCCCTTCAGGTTCCACCTTTAAAGGGCTTGTAATGGGGGATCCTGAAAAGAAATTATTAATGATGAGTGATGCGGGCTATGGTTTTGTAACCAAGCTAGCCGATCTGCAAAGTAAAAATCGCGCAGGTAAGGCCGCAATCAGTCTCCCTAAAGGGGCTGAAGTGATGATGCCTATAGAGATATCAGACGCATCATCGCAATACCTTGTAGCCGTGAGCAATGAAGGTCGGATGCTGGTATTTCCTGTTCGAGATTTACCAGAGCTATCAAAAGGGAAAGGCAATAAAATTATCAGTATTCCAACGGCAAGGGTTCAGAGCCGTGAAGAGTTAATGGTATTAGTGACGATATTCAGTGAAGATGATCAATTAGTAATTTATTCAGGAAAACGTCATTTGAAGCTTCGTTTCAATGATTTAGAGCACTATTTAGGTGAGCGTGGCCGTCGAGGTCATAAATTGCCGAGAGGTTTGCAGAAAGTAGATCGTATTGAAGTGCTTCTTAGTAAAAAAAGAGGGGTAGATCTTGTCGATGATGCCAACTTAGAGGGTGAAGATAGTGATAGCCCGGGTGTTACTGAATAAATTAAAGCGCTGAAAAAATTATAAGAGGTAGGGGTGAGAGGGGTTAAAGTGTGAGTGAAATAGTATTAATTAATGTGTCGGGTCAAGATAAGCCAGGTCTGACCTCGGAAATTACCGAGATTATGGCTCAGTACGATATTCGCATACTAGATATCGGGCAGGCAGTGATTCATGATCATTTAACCTGGGGGATTTTAATTGAGATCCCTGATGAGCAGTCTTCATCTACTTTATTGAAAGACTTGTTATTTAAAATGCATGAGTTGGGTTTGCCTGTTCGCTTTGAGCCTGTTAGTGAAGAAGAATATGGAAACTGGGTGAAAGGTAAAGGTAAAGCGCGTTATATCGTTACCTTGCTTGCGCGGTCAATTACCGCAGATCAAATTGCTCAGGTATCAAAGGTTACTGCTAAAAACGGTTTGAATATTGATAATATCACCCGCTTATCGGGTCGCCCTCAGCTGGATATTGATGAGTCTGAAAGTCAGGCGTGTTTAGAGTTTTCAGTGCGCGGCACAGCGCCAGATATTGATCTTTTAAGAGCTGAATTTTTGCAGATATCTGCTGATATGAATGTAGATATTGCCTTTCAGGAAGATACCCAATTTCGTCGTAATCGCCGCCTTGTTGTCTTCGATATGGATTCAACGTTGATTGACGCAGAGGTTATAGATGAATTGGCCAAAGAGGCGGGTGTTGGCGAGCAAGTGTCAGAAATTACCGAACAGGCTATGCGAGGTGAAATTGACTTTACTGAAAGCTTTGCGCGTAGAGTAGGCTTGTTGAAAGGACTGGATGAATCGGTGCTTTTAACGGTGTCTAAGCGACTGAATCTTACAGAGGGTGCAGAACGTTTAATAAGTACACTTAAAGGTCTGGGCTATAAAACGGCTATTTTATCTGGTGGCTTTACTTATTTTGCTAAGAATTTACAGCAGATATTAGGTATAGATTATATTTATGCTAATGAGCTGGAAATTGAAGATGGCAAAGTAACAGGAAGAGTGACTGGTCAGGTGGTTGACGGTGCCCGCAAAGCACAGCTTTTACTTGAAATTGCTGAGAAAGAGAATATTCAGCAAGAGCAGGTTATTGCAGTGGGTGATGGTGCTAATGATTTGCCGATGCTAAGTAAGGCGGGTTTAGGTGTTGCGTTTAGAGCTAAGCCTTTGGTTAAAGAAAGTGCTGAGCACTCTATATCGACATTGGGTCTTGACGGGATTCTTTATTTGATAGGATTTCGGGATAGAGAGGCAGAGTAAAAGGAAGCTAATACCCACCCTGGAATGGTTGTCATTCCCGCGAAGGCGGGAATCCATGGCTCGAAACTGCGCTAAAACATTGGATCCCCGCTCACCCCAGGGTGCTCTCTCTTGCTTTGCAATTCACCTTGTTCGCGAGGATGACAAAAAAGTACAGTCACGGTGTTTTATAATGGAGGGCTGCTACTCCTCGCTAAAATCATAATTCATTTCAGTAGTAGGCGCTTGCAAATAATAACCCTGAATAAAGTTTACACCGGCTTGCCACAAGGTTGATAAAATTGAAGCACTTTCAACTAAAGGTACAATCGTTAACTTTCCCTGAGCTTGCAGAGACTTAATCATCTCTTTAACTTGCTCTCGTGCTTCTTCGTCTTTTTGAATTTCATCAGTAAATGAGCCATCAAGCTTAACGTAGTCTGCATCTATATATTTTAGGGTGTTGAATGGGTTTAGTGCACAGCCAAAGCGACTGATGGATACTTTGCAATGGAGTTGCTTGAGCCCTTTAGCAAAGTCTTTAGCTAATTTAAGGTAGGTGCATGCATCGGCTTCATTGATTTGGAATATCAATGAGTCACCCGGTAATCGAGCGGCTTTAAGTGCAACGCTGAGCCATGGCAGGAATGTTTTATCCTGAATGGTTTCTGCAGTTAAATTTAAAAACAGGTTAGTTTTGTGTCCTTTTGATCGGTGTCCACTCAGGTGTTTAATGGTTTGTAGTATTACCCATCGATCAATCTTGTTGGCCATTTCTGACGGGCCCGCGGGGGGGAGGAAGTCATATGGGGATACTTCATTCCCTTCCTTGTCCATCATTCTTAAAAAGGCTTCGTAGTGTTCTTCGCTTTCGCCTCTCAGGCTGATAACAGGTTGGAATAGAAGCTTAAATCTGTTCTCATCCAATGCTTTTTGTAAGCTGGCTACGCTTGAGTCGTCATCTTCAGCTACTTTACTTACATAAGTGAATACACCATTGCCGGCCTCTTTACCTTCCTGATTTTTAACTTCATCAGAGGCGGTGTGTGAGCGACCTAATATGTCTTGGGCTTTCGGGGCGCTTTCATTAATGAGAGCGATACCAATGCTGGTAGTCACCTGTATTGTGCGACCAGAAACATCAGACATATGCTGTTCAATGGCATTACGAATTTTTTCGGCTGTTCTTTCTGCGTCATTATCATCTTGTGACATGGCTAGCAGGCCATAAGCATCATCACCGATGCGAGCTAAAGTCCAGGGTTCTTCAGTTTGCTCGCGCAGAACGTTGGCTATATCACTTAGTACAAGGTCTGCTCCCGCGATACCTGCGTTAGATTTAATCTGAACAAAGTTATCTAATGCTATGTAGTAAAGTGCGCCTGTTTGACTCTTTGATACAGCCTGTTCAATTGCCTCATTAAGTTTTTCCATGAGGTATTGGCGGTTATAGAGTCCGGTGAGCAGATCTTGGCTGCTTATCTCTTTTAATTTTTCTTCCAGTTCAGCGCTATCTTGCTCTGGTCTCACAACGATTTGAGTACAGGGCTCGCTGTCATAGGTGGCTACCGAGAATGACATAAGTACCTGTACTTCAGAGTCATCACTGCGGCGAGTGACTGCACTCATCTGTTTTGGCTCTTGTTCGCCCTCAGTGTAAAGCTTGGTGATGGTTTTAAACTCGCCCTGGCTATCGGATGTGAGGGTGTCTAATACAGGGATGCAGATTAGATCATCAACATCATCGTAGCCCATAAAATCCATATAAGAGCCGTTGGCATAAATATGCATGCCATCATTGATGTAGGCAATGGCGTCTTTTGAACTATCTAGTAAAAGCTGGCAACGTTTTTCTGCTTCTCTCAGGTGAACTTCAATAGATCTACGGTTGCGGCGCTCATATAAATTAGTGAGTTCTCGATTAATAACCAAAACAAGGTGCTTTCTGTCTTCAAACGGAATAACGTCTTGAGCGCCCGCTCGCATATAGCTAACGATGGCATCATCATTTAATGCGTTATTGAGAATAATGAAGGGTATATCTTTGTCTAAACGTTTAATGTGTGACAATGCAGCGGAGGCGTTAAATTCAGTTTCTTCCTCTCTGGCAAGAAATAAATCCCATGAGTGTTCTTTAAGTGATTCGAGCAAGTCTTCTTCAGAGGTAACACGGTGAGCTCTTGTGGCTCGGCCTGAATTCCGTAACAGACTGACCATTTCCTCTGCATCATTTTGCGATTGATCGAGAATTAGAAGATGGACTGTTTCATTTTTCTTTCGCATTCACTCTACTTCTTATTAGTACTTTTTATTAGTAACTGGATATTTATTCCGCTTAAGCGCTATTTTAGAGTGTGGGCGGTCACAGCTCAAGTGTTAGTGCCAATAACTTTGAGATATGCCTGTCTGCTGAGACCTATAGCAAGTGACTGTGACCCATAAAAAATTACAGTGAAGGCCATAAAGAATCGAAATCATCCTCACCACTGCTTTTAACTATTTTTGAGGTATCAAGTACGCCTACACTTGAGAAGATCTTCAGTTCAAACTGACTAAAGCTTCCTGTGGCGGCCACTCGTCGGTTTAGCTGGCATTTTGTTTCTTCGCCTTGTTGGTTGAGTAAAATTTTCTGACCTGTTTGAAATGGAAGTCTGGGGGTTATGAGTGTTGCAGCTTGCCCGATGGCCGATAGCTCCGGCAGCAGTAGACCTCGAAGGTATTCGCTGTGGTCGCCGGTTTTCTGAATAAGTTGAACACCACAAGGCTGAGCTGAGGGGGCTAATAGCTCAACGCCAATTTGTGTGCCGTGTTGCTTAACTTGTCTGATCCAGCGTATGACGGCAACGCTCCATGGGTGAGATTCGCTCTCTCGAATACCTAAAATTTCACCTGCTTGAATGTTGCCGGCAATTTCTCCCACCCACTGTAAACAGTAACCACCAGGGCTGGTGTTAATTAAGGGCGCATTGTAATGTTTGAATGCAGGTTTCTTTTCTTTGTCTTCTTCGTAAATAGAACGGGTAAAATTCACCGGAATACTAACGTGTTCCTCGGAAACAGAGCCTGACGGGCCTGCATCAAATGCACCTGACCAAGCATCATTCTTTGTTTTACTACGTTTTAAGAAAACGTTTTCATCTTCAGGTTCAATATGACGCTTAATCATGTCTTGAATAAGTTGCTTATTAAACTCAACTTCACCAGAGCAGAAATAATGAGCTGCACTGAGTCCTGTGCAAAGTTGCAAATGCCCCTTACTAGACATTCGCTTGAAATTTCGTTTTGTTAGGATACCTAGTGCCTGGCTTAAGTGTGAGATCAACTGATCTTGAAGCTTAACCGGCATTGCAATGAAATTTTCAGGCGAGTGATCTTTACGTCCAACTGAACCCAGGTAGTCGGTTAAATGCTCTACTAGGGTTGTGGTATCAAATCCGTAGTAATGATCGGAGAGTGAGTCATGTAAAAGGCTGCGATAAATTGGCGGTGCATCACGCTCCATATTGAGAATAAAAATAGAGCTGGAAGAATAGTATGGACCAATGTCAGCGTACTCAGCCCACACTTCAAACGCATCATAAATTAATGCTAAATCGCTTTGTCGTAATTGGTTGGTTTTGCAGCAACCAAGAAGTAGCATCCTTTTATAAACGTTACTTATGCTGGTTTCCGCTTTGCTTATATTTTGCTCATCTCGAACAGCATATTTGAGTAAGTCGTTTGCCTCTGCAAATTTATAAATGCTATGTGCTTCTAACCAAATGTTTTTTGGGCTAGGGCAGTAGAGCTGTGATGATCTTAAAATAGTGCGGCTATACTCATTGATCACTCGGTGACAGGTGAGTGCCAAATTCTTTTTGACCTTATCATTCATCTTGTTATTAGCGCTTTCAAGAAGAACTACTTTGTAACCTGTTGCCAGGTGAATTTGTAGTGCTTGAGAAAGGTTGGCGATTTTTCTTTGTTTTTCAGGGAGAATAATAGGTTGGTTTAAATAGTGTTTAGACAGTTCTCGGCATACGTATTGAATAGCGGGTCTGATTAACTCCAATAATTGGCTACGTATTTGTGTCGCAATAATTAATTGATTGAGTTCTATAATTGCATGATAAAGCTGACGTGCTGTCTCACCAATATTTGCCATCGGAAGCGCATCGATCCACTCTTTAAAATCATGAGGCGTTGCATCACAGAAAGAGAGTGTTGCCAGGGTTTGTTCTGGGATGGTTAAGTTAAGCGTTTTTTCCTGGCTAATCATTTAATTGGCACCATTTAGTCATACTAAACACAGCAATGCCTTTGAGAGAGTCTCTTGTTTTTTAAAGATAGGTTCTCAAAGACAGAATTTATTGGTTTGCGAGTATCGAATATTTTGGTCTTCCTATAAAATACAAGCACCTATGGTAGAGAATAGCAGAGATTTTAGAAGTGTCAGTAAAAACTCTTTGATGCTCTGATATTTATCCCAAAAATATTTTATTTTGCATTGTTTTACCTTTTAGGCTGGCTCGGTGCTTGTAATGTATTGGGTTATTCGAGTCGAATTGATTAAGGTGGATTGTAGGTGAATGGTGTTTTTGATGTTTTATGGGGAATTTCTGTAACCAGCTTGGGCACTAAGTAACCAGGTAGTATGGCTTGTAAGTCAGAATAGATTTTTTGCATTCTTTCTGGCGGAATATCAAAATGAGCCGCCCCTTTTATTTTGTCTAGCTGATGAATGTAATAGGGGAGAGCTCCTGCATCGAATAATTTCTCACTCAATGTACTTAAGGTTTTTGCACAGTCATTGATTCCTGCCAACATAACCGACTGATTTAGAACTAGAGTTCCTGTTTCTTTAATCTTCTGAATAGCTTGTTTAACAGCGAGATCTATTTCATTAGGATGATTGATGTGCAGCACCATGACTTTTTGTAATGGCACATCAGCAAGCCATTTTAGCAGTGAGTGATCAATGCGCTGGGGAATGACAACGGGAAGACGGGTGTGGATTCTCAATCGCTTGATATGCGCTATCTCACTAATATGACTAGTAAGCCATTGTAGCTGTTTGTCGTTGCTGATTAAGGGGTCTCCACCGCTTAAAATTACCTCATTTAATTCTGTGTGCTGACGAATATAGTCTAGGGCATTAAGCCACTGCTCTTTTGATAATCTGTTTTCTGCATAAGGAAAGTGTCTTCTAAAGCAATAACGGCAGTTAATAGCGCAGCTGGCTCCAGAAACGAGAAGAACCCGGTTTTTATATTTATGAATCAAGCCGGGAACGGTGTTGAAAGACTCTTCGGCAAGGGGGTCATGTGAATAGTCCGGGGGGGATATCATTTCCGCATGCTGAGGCAATATTTGTTTTAAAAGCGGGTCGTCACAATTCCCTTTTTCGATCCGTTGTAAATAGGGTTCAGGCACAAATAGCTTAAAATCCTGATTTGCATCGTCGGAAATTGCTGTAAGGGGGATGCCCAGGCGCTCTGAAAGTGCCTTTGGAGAAGAAATAGCTGCAGAAAGGTGTTCTTTCCAGTCAGGAATTTCGACAGCATCAAGGGTTCGCGGTATCATAAGCGACTTTCCATATATAGCGTTTCTGAATATCAGAGTGATAGCGTCTCGGACTTCAGGAATAAAACAGTTAATTTTTTGATCGGTGAGGAACAATGGCCAACTATTCTACCAATGAATTTAAGTCAGGTGTAAAGGTAATGTTAGAAGGCGACCCTTGCGCCATGCTTGAGGTCGAATTCGTAAAGCCTGGTAAAGGGCAGGCATTTACCCGAATAAAGTTGAGAAACTTACGTACAGGACGTGTTTGGGAACGTACGTTTAAATCAGGTGAGTCATTAGAAGCGGCTGATGTTATGGATCTCGATATGGAGTATTTATACACTGATGGTGAGTTTTGGCACTTCATGTTAACTGATGGCTCTTTCGAACAGCATGGCGCTGATGAAACGGCAGTGGGTGATTGTAAAAAATGGCTAAAGGAGCAGGTTACATACACCGTAACACTCTATAACGGTGCACCACTTTCAGTTGCTCCACCTAACTTTGTTGACCTTGAAGTGGTTGAAACTGATCCGGGTTTAAAGGGAGATACTGCGCAGGGTGGAACTAAGCCAGCAACCTTTACAACGGGTGCAGTCGTAAACGTACCATTGTTTGTTAATATTGGTGAAGTGCTAAAAATTGATACGCGTACGGCTGAATACGTTAGCCGCGCTAAGTCTTAATGGCTTGGCAGCCTGGTTGTGAGCTTGAGGCTTTAAAGCGGCGAGCCAATTTGTTAAGTACAGTCAGGCGTTTTTTTTCTGAAAAAGCGGTGTTAGAAGTTGATACACCGCTTTTATCTCATTCTTCGGTCACTGACCTTCACCTTGCTAGCGTTACTGCTCAGCTTAACTTACCTGGCTACACCTCTGTAAAAAACATGTACCTTCAGACGTCTCCTGAATTTGCGATGAAGCGATTACTGGCCTCTGGATCTGGTTCTATCTATCAAATAGCTAAGTGTTTCAGGGATGGCGAGCGAGGTAAGCGCCATAATCCAGAATTTACCATGCTTGAATGGTATCGTCCTGGTTTTAAGCTACAAGGTTTGATGGATGAAGTGGCTGAGTTACTGCTTCTTGTTGTTAATCTACCAGTTCCAGAAAAAATCACTTATCAGCAGGCTTTCCAGCGTTATCTGAATATTGACCCTCATAGAGATAGTGATGAAATCCTTAGCCAGTTAGCGAAAGAAAAAACAGGCATTTGCGGGGATGATTTATCTCGTGATGATTGCTTGGATCTTCTGCTAACTCACTGTATTGAACCTAAGTTAGGGTGTGAAAAACCAGTATTCATGACGGAATACCCCGCTAGTCAGGCTTCGTTAGCGAAAGTAAAAGAGCGAGATGGGGTCCTTCTTGCTCAGCGTTTTGAGCTTTATGTGAATGGTTTGGAATTGGCAAATGGCTATGATGAATTAGTTGATGCTGATGAGCAGTTACAGCGTTTCGAGGCTGATAACGAGGCTAGGAAAGCGCATGACTTACCAGAGATTCCCGTTGACTATAATCTTGTGGAGGCTTTGAAGTCTGGATTGCCTGAATGCTCAGGGGTTGCGTTGGGGTTGGATAGGCTTCAAATGGTGATTCAGGGTGCTAAGTGTATTGATGAAGTTATTTCTTTTGCGGTTGAGCGAGCCTAAAACTTAATTGTAGGAGCGCCACTTTGGCGCGACCCTTTACATTCAATCGCGGCTAAGAGCCGCTCCTACAATTATATAATGCTATTAGGTTTTGGGTGTTTTTAGTCGCTTACCAAATTCTTGCCCCATTCGAACCGCTGACCCTGCCATTAATTCTTCAGCAAAATCTACTGTATTTTCAGGGAAGGCTAGAACAACGGTTGATCCCAGTTTAAAACGTCCCATTTCATCACCTTTGTTAAGATGCACAGGGTTTGTTGGTTCTGCTGGGTATTCTGTTACTTTTAGCTTTCTAACGGGCGGTGCAACCTGGCCTGACCAGCTAGTTTCAATTGCCGCAACAATCATTGCTCCAACCAAAATCATCGCCATTGGGCCGAACTCGGTGTCAAATATAGTCACTAAGCGCTCATTTCGAGCAAATAGCCCCGGCACATTTTCTGCCGTTACCGGGTTAACTGAAAAAAGGTCGCCAGGTACGTAAATCATTTCTCTTAATGTGCCGGCAAAGGGCATATGAATGCGGTGGTAATCTTTAGGTGACAGATAGATTGTCGCAAATTTACCGCCCATAAAAGGTTTTGCTCTTGCCACATCACCACCCAGAATATCAATAAGGCTAAATTCCTGGCCTTTAGCTTGAAATATTTTCCCGTGCTGAATATTACCCAGTTGACTGATTGCACCATCTACCGGGCAAGTAATTACATTTTTACCTTTTGTAATGGGGCGTACGCCAGGTTTTAATTCGCGTGTGAAAAAGTCATTAAAGCAGGCAAAGTCACTTGATTTCTCTTTTGCCGCTTCACTCATGTTGACGTTATAACGATTTATAAACCAGTTAATAAAAGTATCTTTAATTTGTGTTTGCTTGCAGTCAGCGAGCATGCCTACAGTTCTTGATAGGGCATGTTGTGGTGTCAGGTATTGGCTGAGAACAAATAGCTTATCGAGGTTCATTAATTACTTATGCCTTGTGTAAGTGACTCTTGTGTAAGAAAGTATGGCTATAGCTCAACTGGGGTGTCAGGTGTATTTCCCCATTCTGCCCAAGATCCATCGTATGCTTTAACCTCATTGAACCCCAGTATTTTGGCGACAATATAAGTAAAGCCAGATCGGTGGTGCGTTTGGCAGTGAGTGATGATCTTTTTGTCTGTGCTTAAACCAGATTTTGCTAGTGTATCACAGAGTAGCTGGTGTTCCTTTAGGCGTAGAGCCCGTTTAGGGTCCATTGCTTGTGTCCATTCAAAATTAATCGCCCCTGGGATATGTCCACCTTTAGCTGCTAGAACTCGTTCTCCACTATATTCCTGAGGTGAACGTGCATCCCAAATGACGGTAGATTCGTCATCTAATGATTCTAAAACATCATTAAGTGATGCCGTATGATTTTGGTTAATTCTGATGGTGCAGTCAGACGGCGTGATTACGGGTAACTCTTTGCTTAATGGTCTTTCTTCGTCAGCCCATGCAAGGTAACCCCCATTAAGGTAGGAATATCGAGTGTGACCTATGCAGTCAAGCAGCCAAATAAAACGACCAGCCCAACCTCCACCTTCGTCGTCATACACGACTACATGTTTTTCTTCTGTTAGCCCTAGTTTTCTGAATAGCTGTTCGAGTGTTTCAGTTGTAGGGATTTTACCCGGCGCAGGTGGTTTCCCTAATTGAGTGACACCTGGTTCAAGGTGTATTGCTCCACGAATATGCCCTTCTTCATATCTAGCGGGACTGCATATGTCGATAATAATTAATGAGGGGTCGTCTATCATTTGCTGAAGCGCTTCGGGCTCCAGTAATAGAGGAATATTATGCATGGGGCTGGCTTCCATCGAATGGTTAAAGCGGATTAGGCTGAGTATAACATTACATCGATTTTGATTTACTCACTTTTTGTACGTTTGGTTGCCAGATATTGAAGGCATTGGGTGGCTGCGCTGCAGAGATATTTGAATTGTTTGTACTCGTACTCACTCAGTGCCTCGTTTTCAGCGCCCAAATCGGCAAAAAAAACAGCAACAGGCTTTTTATTGACAAATATCGACATTAAGAAAAATTCTTTTGAGTCACATGCTGCTTTAAAGTCTGCAGGAATGGCGTCCCATATGTTCTTGTTACTTGTAGGTTTAACCCAAATACTGGAAGGTTTACCTATTAAACGGGAAAACAAAGAGGGTTTTGTAAGGTCTGCCTGATAGCTTGCGAGTTTAGGGTGTTCTCGGGTTCCAACGCTATAATAAGTTTTTAGACGTGTTTCGTTGGTGTTAACGAGAGCAACAATTACCCTGGGTAAGCCTAGTCCATAAGAAATGCACTGAGTTGCGGCATTCATAAGTTCATGGAGGTCGACGAAATTGTCAGGATTATTCAACATTATGTCGGTAAACTCGGTAAAAATCTCTTTATCGCCGCGTTTAGAATGCTGTTGAGGTGGCGGGGTTTTAGGTGCCTTTAGGATACCCTGTTCGGGTAATTTCTCTCCAGAAAATTCTATATCAGCCTTTTTCAATTGCTGGGTGCTTCTGGTTTCTGAAGCAGATGCTTCAGCAATAGTTGGCTGGCTAGCCTTTTGATTAGTTGGAATTGAAGCTGTTTTTTGTGCTTGATATAGGAACCGCTCCCTAGGGGGGAGTATTAATTTCGCAGCAGGAACCATAATTCCGGGAATGGGGTGCTCTCTGGACATTTCTACCGCGCACTCATGGGTGAGGGTTACGGCTTTATGGAGAGGGATACCAAGGTAAACCGAAATAACTTTCTGCACCCTTAAGGTGGAGCGAGAATACCAGTCATGACTAGCATAGTGAGCTAGCAGGTTTGCTAATGTTATCGCAAACCCTGGGCTGGATAAAATAAGGTTTATTTGTTTATCATCAACTTTGCGGGGTTTTCCGTCTATTGATACTTGATGACTTATAGTTACCCATTGCCTTATTGAGAGTTGGTTGTTAGGAGAATAACTATCTTTAGCTAAAGAGGGGAGTTGAAGGTTTTTCATTAACTCCTGTGCTAACTCTGGCACTGAACAGCCCAGTATTTCTCTTTCAGCTGCATCGGGCTGTTTAAAATTAGTCCGAACCTCATGACGAACTAAACGCATTTCCGGGGTAGCAAAACGCCATAAGTACCAAAAGGGAACGCCACAGAAAAGAGCGCCCCAGTACATATCATCTTTTTGTCCAATTTTTTTGAGCTCAGAAAATTTGCGTGCAAGATAAGCGGCAAGCAAACTAGAGCTTACGGATCTGTTGTAATAGAAGTCTTCTATACTCCCTTCTTTTGTTTTTTTAAAAGGAATATTTTTAGCTACATTTTTAAGTTTTTCCACACCAATCATGCTTATCGCATGACTGAGCGTTTTGCTACTTGATGTGGCTGGTTCACTGCTGTTGTTAGCCTCACTCACAACATAGTAGGCAAAGATTGGGTCACGATTAACCAGACTGGCAATTTTTTTGTATGGCAGGTTTTCTTCGATTAAAGACTTTAAAACCTGTCTACTAACCAAAGATCCAGTGGATATAGATTTTGTTGAAAGGAAATTTGACCACTCACTGGCGTTTTTTGGTATGTCGTTTTTATTCATAAGTATTTGTTAAATGATTAAAAATGTTCTTAACTAACAACTGTAGCCTGTATTTATAAAAACAGTAAGGAATTTTATAAATGGTGCACTTATGGTTAAAAAAGAAAGGGGGTTAAACAGAAATAACATAAATAAATGAATATCACACTAAAGAGCTACAGTTTAGGCATAGGTTATTTCGTTTGCTTAGAATAATATAGAACCCTTGTTGATATTTGGTCGTTTGTTCATTTTTTGCTGATTTACTTTTTGTGGTTTAGGATTTATGGCGTTAATTATTGGTTCTATTATTGTTCTTGCCAGCGTGCTGGGTGGATATGTCTTATCTCATGGCGAGCTTTGGGCGCTTTGGCAGCCCTTTGAAATATTAATTATTGGGGGCGCCGCGTTTGGTGCTTTTGTTATATCGAACCCCGTGCATACTATTAAGACTGTTTTTACCGCCATGCCAGGCTTGTTGACGGGGTCAAAATTCAACAAGGTCATGTATATGGATTTATTGAGTTTGTTATATGACATTTTTGATAAGTCACGTAAGCAGGGGGTAATGTCTATTGAGGCAGATGTAGACGATCCGGAAGGAAGTGAAATATTCATGCGTTACCCCGCAATTTTAAAAATGCCTGCGGTGATTGAATATATAACCGATTACTTGAGGATTATCAGTTCCGGAAATATGGCGGCTCATGAATTGGAAAGTTTGATGGATCTGGAAATTCAAACCCGACAGACAGAGCTGGAAGAGCCTGCTCATGCCTTGCAAAAAGTGGCAGATGCATTGCCAGGTTTTGGTATCGTTGCGGCTGTATTGGGTATTGTAATTACGATGGGGTCTCTTGGTGGACCGCCTGAGATGATTGGTAATCATGTGGCGGCCGCCTTGGTAGGAACCTTCTTGGGAATTTTGCTGGCCTATGGTTTTGTTGGCCCAATGTCGTCTCTGATGGAAACAATGGTTCATGCTGAGGTCAAGGCGCTCGAATGTATTAAAGTAAGTATTATTGCAACAATGGGGGGGATGGCTCCTCAGATGGCTGTTGAGTTTGGTCGAAAAGTATTGTTTTTTGATGCGCGTCCAAAATTTCAGGAGCTTAATGATCATGTTAAGTCGCGTTAGTGTTTGAGTGTCGAAAGTGAAAAGTCAGGGTAGTAAATAGTGGAAGATCTTCCTCCGATTATTGTTAAAAAAATAATAAAGAAAGCTGGGCATCATGGTGGTGCCTGGAAGGTAGCATTTGCTGATTTTGCAACGGCAATGATGGCCTTTTTTTTGGTGCTTTGGTTGAGTGCCTCAACAAGCCCTGAACAGAAAGAGGCAATAGAAGGGTATTTTAAAGATCCGGTTGGTTTTGTTGAAGGCGGAAGTCCAAACCCTGTTGATTTAGATGGCAGTGCCGCAGTGGTTGTTACGTCTTCTGCTGATCAGCAAGATACGGATATTAAGTTTGAAGATGATGTCATTGAAGATCTTGCTGAAGATATTGAGCAGCAGCGGTTACAAGAGCTTAAGGACGTACTGGAAACAAAAATTGATCAGAATGAAACGCTTCATGAATTTAAAGATCAGCTGTTACTTGATATAACCCCTGAAGGTTTGAGAATTCAAATTGTTGATCAGTCAAAGCGCCCCATGTTTGATAGCGGTAAATCAGAACTTAAGTTTTACTCTGAAGATATCCTTATAGAATTAGCAAAAACAATTTCCCAAGTTCCTAATAAGATAAGCCTTACAGGTCATACCGATGCTCAGCCCTTTTTGGGGCGGGAAGGTTATACCAACTGGGAACTATCTACTGATCGAGCTAACGCAGCACGGAGAGCCATGGTTGCGGGCGGCATAGCAGAAACTCAGGTGTCACGGGTCGTGGGTTTAGCTTCATCCGTACTCTTTGATAGTGATGATGCTTTAGCGGCTGTTAACCGACGCATTGCTATTATCGTATTAAACAGAAAGGCAGAAGACGAAATTGCTCGTAATGCTGGAGTGAGGGAGGCGGGGGGTAGTGAAAAGACCAAAGAAAATGATCGCAAGCTTGAGGGTGGTGGTTGGTTTGATGAGGTGGAGGAGTTAGATCCTGGTGAGGTTGCCTGGTGAGTGGTTTTTGTGTTCTCTGTAGAGTTTTTTTAAAATAGATATTACCTTGATATACAGTGTTATAAACAGTAGTCTGTACTATGTAATAATTAGTTGAAATAATTATTAATAAACAGACTCTTTCTTGAGAAACGCTGACCCCAATGAAACTCTTCATCGCTGAGAAACCAAGTTTAGGCCGCGCTATTGCGGCTGCTTTGCCTAAGCCTCATAGTAAAAGCGATGGGCACATTAAAGCGGGGAATGGTGACATCGTCAGCTGGTGTATAGGCCACCTTCTTGAGCAGGCTGAACCAGACGCCTATGACCCAAGTTACAAAAAATGGCAGATGGAACATTTACCCATTTTACCTTCAAGTTGGAAGTTGTCGCCTATAAGCCGGACCCGTAAACAATTCTCCATATTAAAAAAGTTGATTAAACAGGCTGATCAAATTGTTCATTGTGGTGACCCTGATCGTGAGGGGCAGTTATTGGTTGATGAAGTTATCGATCATGTGGGTGTAAAAAAGACTGTTAAAATGAACATTCAACGCTGCCTGATCAGCGATTTAAACTTACCTTCTGTAAAAAAATCATTAAATGACTTAAAGCCCAATAGAGACTTTGCAGCTCTATCAATATCTGCATTAGCCAGGTCACGTGCCGACTGGTTGTACGGTATTAATATGACACGCGCTTATACGCTGCAAGGGCAAAAAGTTGGATTCAGTGGCGTTGTTTCTGTCGGTCGCGTTCAAACACCGCTACTTGGCTTAGTGGTAAGAAGAGATCAGGAAATAGATGCTTTTTCTTCTGCTCCTTATTTTGACGTAATCGCTCACGTTACAGACCTTCAATCAAATGTGCCAGTAGAGCCTTTTCTAGCAAAATGGCAGCCCAGTGAAGCTTGTTTGCCTTATATGGACTCAGAAGGGCGGGTATTAAATAAAGCACTGGCTGAAAATGTCGTTTCACGCATTAAAAGCCAGCTAGCAAAAGTAACTAAAGTTGAAAATAAGCATAAAAAACAAGCTGCGCCTTTACCTTATAATTTATCGGCTTTACAAATTGATGCAGCAAAACGCTATGGCTTAAGTGCTAAGTCGGTATTAGACACCTGTCAGTCTTTATATGAAAAACATAAAGCAATTACTTACCCTAGGTCAGATAATCGTTATTTACCTGTTGCTCATTTTCAGCAGGCATCAAAGGTGGTTAATGCTATTTCACTAAACAGTGATTTAAATGCAGAGTGTGGTGAGGCTAATGTCAGTATTAAAAACAAGGCATGGAATGATGCAAAAACAGGCGCGCATCACGCTATTATCCCCACGATGGCTCAATTTAAAAAAGGCTTGTTAAGTAAGCCAGAGCAGCAAATTTATGAGTTAATCTCTCGTCAATACCTAGGTCAGTTTTACCCACACTGGGAGTATATAGATAGCCTGGTTGAGTTAACGATTGTGGGAGGTAAATTTATTACTAAAGCACGACATACCAAGGTGCAGGGGTGGAAGAAATTAACTGCCAGAGTAAAGTCTGAGGCGTTCACGTTACAAGATAGAGAGAATAAAGTAACCCCTAATGTAAAGCTGGGACAAGAGCTACATTGCGAACGTGGTGAATTAATAGAAAAAGAAACGCAAGCGCCTGCAGCCTATACGGATGCCACCTTATTATCGGCCATGACAGGTATCAGTCGTTATGTATCCAACCCAGAAATAAAGAAAATCCTTAAAGAGACAGATGGTTTAGGCACAGAAGCAACACGCGCAAACATTATTGAACTATTATTCAAACGTCAGTTTTTACAACGACAAGGCAAGCAAATAAAGTCTACACCTGCAGGCAGGGGCTTGATAAACAGTTTACCTGAAAGTATGACTCTGCCAGATATGACTGCTCAATGGGAGTCTGTGTTAGATAAAGTGAGCTTGAGAGATCACAATTACGATGATTTTATGAATCCCTTGCAGGCAACAATAACGGGACTAATAGGGTATGCAAATAATAATCTGCCAACAGCGTTAAAGGGTATTAAGCAAAACAGGCCCGCGCGTAAAAAAGGTAGAAGTAAGCCTTATAAAAAGCGTAAATAACCTCGCAAAGGAAGCACTGATATGAATGTAATCAATATTCAATACCATAAAACCCCATACGGGGAGCTGATAATAGGTTAGAGCCTTGGTCGTATAAAATGCTACCACTGCTCGCAAGGTGAAAATTATGCCAATAGACAAAAAGAGTAGTTACATTTTTCGTCTGAGCAAGAGTGATCTCTTATTGATCATCTAAAAATACAAGCGGGTAGTTTTAATGTGGTTGAATGATGAGCAAGTAATCGATTCTGCGATATGCGCATATCGAGCGTCTTTATTGAGTTCTTGCCCTAATCATATCGTGATTGATAACTTATTTGATGACGTCAAGCTAGACGATGTAATGAGGGTTTTACAGCAACCGCATTACTGGCAAACTCAAAAGCATACTTATTCTGCCTTATATGTCGATAGCGCCCAGTGGCAAAAAACGAGTAACGATCAACGCTTTGTGCAGCGAGATGTTTGGTTACGTGAAGCGCCAAATTCTAATAATATCACTTCCAGTGCGGCTCAGGATCTTTTGTCATTCTTGCGCGGTGATGAGTTTATGTCAGTGTTATCGCGTATTTTTAATGTGCAATTAACTGATATGAATGTGGCTGATCCTGAAATTAATACGAATTTTTTTCGCTTAGACGCTGCCGACTTTGTTGAGCAACATGCTGATGATTCACCCGGAAGAGAGGTGTGTATGTTGTTGTATTTAAATAAAGAGTGGCACAATAATGCGGGTGGTGAGCTAGCTTTTATAGGTAAGGGTGATGAACCTATTAGTATTGCGCCTTTATATAATCGCTGTGTTTTGTTTGACCCTTCCTCAAAGGGCTCTGAACACTGGGTGAAAACGTTGAACGCTGAATATGCAGATTTGTATCGCTATAACGTGACCAGTTGGTATTGGTCTGAATAATGACCTTTTTCTAAAAAGAACTTACTCCCTCAAGGTTAACCCTCTGGCATTCTGATCTTCTATCGCATTTTTAATATGGCGATAGCTGTCCATTCTTCTTTGGCTTATTTCTCCGCTTTCTACAGCTGCTTTAATAGCACATTTAGGCTCGTTTTGGTGCTTGCAGTCGCGGAATCGACAATAGCCCAAGTGAGGTCGAAACTCTATAAAACCTTCCAGAAGCTCCTGTCCACCAATATGCCATAATCCAAACTCTCTGATACCGGGAGAGTCAACCAGATCACCACCGCTGGGTAGGTGAAACAGTTTTGCAGTTGTGGTGGTGTGAGTACCTTTTCGGGTGTTTTCGGAGAGGTCGCCAATTCTGATATTGTGTTCAGGTAGCAGCTCTTGTATTAATGATGATTTACCTACACCAGACTGACCCACAAATACGCTAGTGTGATTATCAAGCCAGGCTAGTAGTTCTGTCATACCTTCTTCAACATTACTTGTAGCGGAGGCTCTGATGGTGTGGTAACCCAGAGATTTGTAAAGCTCCACCATATCTTCGATAGGCTGACGGTTGTCTTCGGTTAGTAAGTCTGTTTTATTCAGTAGCACCACAGGGGTGATGCCTACGGTTTCGGCGGCAACAATATAGCGGTCTATCAAACCCTGAAAAGGTTCGGGTTCAGGGGCGATTACAATCACAATGTAGTCTATGTTGGCTGCAACCGGTTTTAGGTTACCGTAGTTATCAGGGCGTTGCAGTAGTGTTTGTCTTTCTACCCGTGCTTCAATAACGCCGGTTAAGTCTTTGCCCGCTCGCCAGATGACTCTGTCGCCAGTCACTAAAGAGTCTATATTTGCTCTCACGTGGCAGCGGTGAATTTCACCTTTATCTTCACCTTCTAGCGCTTCAATATCCAATAACTGGCCAAAGTGGGCGATAACCATGCCTTCTTGCTCTTCACTCAGGTCGCCTGCTTGCATTTGTCGGCTTATATCTCGTTCGCGCTTTTGGGCTCGTTGAGTACGTTCTTCATGAACTTTATCTACGCGCCACTGTTGCCGTCTGTTGAGTTTTCTTTTAGCCATGTTTCAAGGTGTCTTCAATAATTAAATTTTTTGAGCGAGCTGAATTGCTGTTAGTATATAGAAAAGGCTTATAGTTGGCATTTATTAATGACCAACGGCTGCTGCCGGCGTGCTTACGACTAAAATTGAAGGACTTTTTATGGCTCGAAATGAAAATCTTGTGTGGATTGATTTGGAAATGACAGGTTTAGACCCTGAAACAGACCTTATTATTGAGATTGCCACCATTGTTACCGATGCAGACTTAAATATTTTAGCTGAAGGGCCTGTTATTGCGGTTCATCAATCGGATGATGCACTAAATCAGATGGATGAGTGGTGTACTAATACTCACGGCTCTACAGGTTTAACTCAGCGAGTTAAAGACAGTACGGTAACCGAAGCTGAAGCTGAGCGCCAAACAATTGAATTCTTGTTGCAGTATGTTGATAAGGGCGTCTCGCCAATTTGTGGTAACAGTATCGGCCAGGATCGACGCTTTCTAGTGAAATATATGAAGGAGCTTGAAGCCTTCTTTCATTACAGAAATCTTGATGTAAGCACAGTAAAAGAACTGGCGCGCCGCTGGAAACCCGAAGTAGCCAGTAGCTTTAAAAAAGAAGGAGTGCATTTGGCTCTTAATGATATTCAAGAATCAATTGGTGAATTAAAGCATTATCGGGAGCACTTTTTTAAGTTGTAGCTGATTTAATTTAGCTATGCTGCTTTAGCGCCCATCGAACATGTTCTTCAACAATGTCAGATGGGTAGTTAAGTTTGCTCTTCAATGCTTCAATAACTTCTATTGATGTGGGTGCATTACCTAAAGCAATAGCAATATTGCGCAACCAGCTTTCATAACCTGCCCGTCGAATGGCCGACCCTTCCGTTAATTTCAGAAATTCTTCTTCACTCCAGCGAAATAGATCAAGTAAATCAGGGGTGGTAAATTGCTGTCTGGGGGAAAAATCACTTTCTTCAGAAGCTTTTGAAAAGCGGTTCCATGGGCAGACTAACTGGCAGTCATCGCAACCAAAAATTCGGTTACCCATCATTGGGCGTAATTCTTCAGGGATAGAGCCTTTTAACTCAATGGTTAAATAGGAAATACAGCGTCGGGCATCCAGTACGTAGGGGGATACAAAGGCATTAGTGGGGCATTTGTCCAGGCATGCGGTGCACTGTCCACAATGATCTTTTTCATAAGGCTGGTCGATAGGTAGTGGGATGTTGGTGAATATTTCTCCCAGAAAAAAATAAGTGCCTGCCTGACGGTTAATAATCATCGAGCTTTTACCAAACCAGCCCAGTCCACTTTTTTGTGCAAAGGCTCGTTCTAACACTGGAGCACTATCTACAAACGCTCTGAACTGGTAGCCCCCCATTGCTTCATTAATTTTTTGAGTTAGCTTGTTTAGTCTTTTGCGGATGAGTTTGTGGTAATCACGCCCTAATGTGTAGCGTGATATATAGCCTTTATTTTTGTTTCTCAATACCTCAATCATCCTGCTGTCTTCAGGAAGATAGTCCATTCTTAGGGATATTACCCTAGAGGTTTCTTCAACCAGTTCATCGGGATGATAGCGTTTACTACCATGCTTCCCCATGTAATCCATATTGCCTTGGTATTTATTATCCAGCCATTCAATAAATCGTGTTTCATGTTCTCCAGGGTCAACATCTGAAATGCCTACTTGCTGAAAACCTAACTCTCGCGACCAGACGCTAATATTTTCTGCTAGCGATTGAAGCTCTGTTGTTGAGGGGGGGCGTGAAGATGAAGGTGTTTGATTCATATCGGCTATATTTCAACTACATTAAAAATTGTTTATAAAATGATCTTTTTGTGACCCTTTGCTATACTTTACAGTAAGCTAAAGATCATTCTTTAAGCGTTTTATTAAAAGGAATGAAGCGCCTAGCAGGTACATGAAAGATTATACAATGAATAAAAAAATGTTACCCGATAAGCTTTATACAGCGGAGCAGGTAAGGGCCTTGGATCGTACTGCGATTGAGACTATTCCTGTTGACGGTTTTGATTTGATGAAAAAGGCCGGGCGAGCTGCTTTTAGAGTATTGCTTCGTCATTGGCCTGATGTGAAGTCGCTATCGGTGTTCTGTGGCGGTGGTAATAATGGCGGTGACGGTCTTGTTATTGCTGGCTTGGCGGTTCAAAAAGGAATTTCTGTTGATCTCGTGTTACTTGTTGATCCTTGTGACTATAAAAGAGAGGCGGCTTCCGCTTGGAATTGGTTAAAACAGCTTGCTGATAAAGAGCCTACAGCTAATGCATTACTAGCCATTAATGAGAGGCAAGCTGACGGTGAAATTACGGCTGAGGTTGTCGTTGACTGCCTTCTTGGTACCGGTTTAACTGGCGATGTAAGAGGGCGCTATGCTGAGGCGATTAAGGCTATTAATTATGCAGAAAAACCTGTGTTAGCTGTAGATATTCCCTCAGGCCTTTGTAGTGATACAGGGCGGGTGCTGGGTTGTGCGGTTAAAGCTGAACAAACCATTACGTTTATAGGTGTAAAGCAAGGTTTGCTGACAGGTGAGGCGCCAAACTGGGTTGGTCAGCTAAGGTATGATGCATTGGATGTACCTGAATCTGTTTTTAATCAGGTCGATTATAGTTGTCTTAGAGCTGATTGGAGTCAGTTGAAAAACTCTGTGCCTAGACGGAGTCGAATTGCTCACAAAGGCGCGTTTGGACGAGTATTAATTATAGGGGGTGACTACGGCATGGCCGGTGCTGCATTAATGGCAGCAGAGGCTGCTTGTCGCGTGGGTGCAGGCTTGATTTATGCAGCAACAAGGCCAGAGCATGTGCCCGCATGGGTGGCTCATCGTCCTGAAATAATGGTTAAAGGGATTGATATTACCCAGCATGTAGAAGCCATGCTTGAGCAGGTAGATGTAGTGGTTATTGGCCCGGGCTTAGGTCAACAGGCATGGGGGCAGCAGTTATTTCAGAAGGCTATTTTAGCTGACAAGCCCATGATCATTGATGCTGATGCGCTTAATTTACTTGCACAGCAAGCTACTTGTATTCATCAAAATATAGCCCCTAGAGATAACTGGGTGTTAACTCCTCATTCGGGGGAGGCCGCTCGTTTGCTGGACTGTACAATAAATGAAGTAGAACAAGATAGATTTAATGCGGTAAGTTTATTGCAAAAAAAATATGGTGGCACTGTTATTTTAAAAGGCGCAGGCACTTTAATCGCTTCATCAACCTCTCTTTACCTTATAAATACAGGAAACCCAGGTATGGCGAGTGGGGGTATGGGAGATGTTCTGAGTGGTTTGCTGGGTGGTTTGCTTGCCCAAAAAGAGATTCAGAATAGTGCGGTAGCGCCTATTGCTGTGGCTTTACATGGCGAGGCGGCGAATCTAGCAAGTAAGGTAGTAGGAGAATATAGTCTTCTCGCTTCCGATGTTATTAATGCGATACCTGAGTTGCTTAGAGAAAACTGATAGAATAGCCGTTTTGAATATAATAGGTGAGGTTTGTAGTTCGTGAGTGAAGGTCAAAACCTTGAGAATGAAGAAGAGACAATTGCCTTTGGTGGCTTGCTGGCAAAAGCGAGCAAGGGGTCTGGTGTTATATTTTTACATGGCGACCTGGGGATGGGGAAAACAACCTTATGTCGAGGTGTTTTGAATGAGTTGGGACATAAAGGTCATGTTAAAAGTCCGACTTATACGCTGGTTGAGCCTTATGAATTGCCTGATTATACGGTTTATCATTTTGACCTTTACCGTTTGGCTGAGCCAGAAGAATTAGAGTTTATGGGTATAAGAGATTATCTGGATCAGCAGGCCTTATCTATTATTGAGTGGCCTGAAAAAGGAGCCGGAATTCTGCCGGTTGCTGATATTGAATTAAATTTTGAAATGTCAGGTACGGGGCGATTTGTACGTTGGCATGGTAATACTGAATACGGAAAAATAGTTGCTGAAAAGTTAACAAGTTTATGTTCATCAAAAAATTGAAGTCTTGTTCATTGAGGCAGTGTTCTCTAGTAGTCGTACGTGTGGTGCAGTGTAATGAGTACATATAAAAATAAATTAAGCTTTATGCTTCAGTTGATGCTGGGAGGCGTGTTGTTCCTCTGCATGAGTGTTGTGAGCTATGGCGCGACAATAACTAATGCGCGGGTTTGGCCTGCACCAGATCATACTCGATTAGTATTTGAGGTGTCGGCGGGTGTTGAACATAAATTATTTACGCTGAGCAATCCTCGTAGGATTGTATTGGATTTGACTAATGTAAAATCGCTTACGGAGCTCTCTGATCTGTCATTAAGTGGCAGTCCGATTAAGCGAATTCGCACTGCTGTACGCAATAAAAAAGATTTGCGTGTAGTGTTAGATATCAGTCGTTCAGTGACGCCTAAGAGTTTTTCCTTAAAACCCAATCAACAATATGGCAATCGTTTGGTGATTGACCTTCATGAGAAAAAAACTCAGTCAAAGAAACCTAAGGTAGTAAAATCAGTTAATTCGCAAAAGAAAAGAGACATTATTATTGTTATAGATGCCGGGCACGGGGGGGAAGACCCTGGTGCTTCAGGGCCTGGTCGGGTTAGAGAAAAAACGGTTGTTTTGGCTATCGCAAAAGAATTGCAAAAACTGGTGAATAGCAAACCAGGCTTTAAAGCGAAAATGACACGTAATGGAGATTATTACATTGGTCTTCGGCAGCGTACCAAGCTAGCTAGAAAGTATAATGCAGACCTGTTTGTTTCGATTCATGCCGATGCATTCCATAAGCCTCAGGCTAATGGTGCATCAGTTTATGCACTGTCAAAACGAGGTTCAACTAGTGAGGCTGCTCGTTGGCTGGCTAAGAAAGAGAACAGTGCAGATTTAATTGGTGGTGTTATCAGTCTTGATGATAAAGACGATATATT
>ENA-ORXI01000712-ORXI01000712.1-sediment-metagenome-genome-assembly--contig:-NODE-712-length-27644-cov-3.561106_pt1 | contig 27644 bp, 30 predicted proteins | sample MGYA00237861_ERZ511468 | MGnify/ENA primary metagenome ERZ511468 (study PRJEB26299, sample SAMN06266213) | sediment metagenome | isolation source: Hudson Canyon methane seep mesocosm | place: USA:Hudson...
TCAGAGGTATTCATTGATAGAGATAAAGGAAAATATGCGATGTATCAAAATAAAAGTAATATTTTGATAGACGATAGACCACACAACATTTCAGCATGGGAGAATCAAGGAGGAATCGCGATAAGATTCCAAGCTAATCAGGATCAATTAGGGATTATTGAAGAAGTATTTAGGGGTATTAATAAAAACTAAGCTCAATGGTACTAGCTAAATTAAGAAGCTAGCTGCCCTCATGCAGTGGGGCTCAAAAGAATTCAATTGACTAGACAAGAATAAACCGTAAAACTGACCAGAGGTTATTAACAATAAGTTGCAATTAGGGAGAAATTAACCATGTCTCGAAGAAGAGGCGGTCGCAAAGCCAAAGTTGCAATACGATCAGCACCTTTATCAGAAAAATCAAAACCTGTTCATCCAGGAGAGTCCGGTGGTCAATATAAACCACTAAATGATGAGGGTGTTGCAGATATAGTTGAGAATAGTTTTCGTATTTTAGAAGAAATTGGCTTTAATCAAGCTACTCCACACTGCATTGAGACATGCACAGCTTTTGGAGCTGTGATGAGTGATGATGGTCGACTTCGTTTTCCACGAGAAGTGGTAAAAAAAGCTATCGAAATAAGCAATAAGGATTTAATCCTATATGCACAAAATCCTGCCAATGATTTACATGTCAATGGCAGTCGTGTGTATTTTGCTACTGCTGGTGCTGCGGTGATGATTGCAGACGCAGAAACTAAAACTTACCGTGAATCTATGGCTCAAGATTTATATGATATGTCTCGCATCGCTGACACCTGTGAACACATACATATATTTCAACGTACTTGTGTCCTCAATGATATCAAAGATAATTACGCGATGGATTTGAACACTACCTATAATTGTGTGATGGGCACCACTAAGCATGTGGGTTCCAGCTGGACAGAAGCCCATCATCTTGAAAAAACACTCAAACTCCTACATCTAATGGCCGGTGGAGAAGAAGCTTGGCGGATGAGGCCATTTGTCAGTCAATCCAATTGTTTTGTTGTACCCCCAATGAAGTTTGCTGAAGAATCTTTAGAATGCCTGCGTATAGCAGTAGAAGGCGGTATGCCAGTGCTGTTACTTTCAGCAGGACAAGCTGGGGCTACAGCACCCCCTTGCCTTGCTGGTACTGTTTCTCAAGCATGGGCTGAATGCCTCGGTGGTTTGGTGTATGTGAATGCCATAAAGCCAAGTGCACCTGCCATATTGGGTACATGGCCTTTCGTCTCAGACTTAAGAACGGGTGCAATGAGCGGTGGCTCACCAGAGCAAGGTATTTTATCTGCTGCTTGTGCACAAATAGGTCAACACTTTGGTTTACCCATGGGCACTGGCGCAGGAATGTCAGACGCCAAGTTACCTGATTTTCAAGGTGGTGCAGAACATGCTTCAAACGTTGCAGTCAGTGCTTTATCTGGAGCCAATATTGTGTATGAATCAGCTGGCATGTATTCCAGCCTCTTGGGTGCGTGTCTGGAAAGTTTACTGCTTGATAATGATCTACTGGGCGCATGCATGCGAATGGTAAAGGGCATAGCAGTCAATGAAGAGACACTGGGCTTTGATGAAATCAAAGACGTCTGTCTAAACAATAAGAGTCATTATCTCGGCTCAGATCAAACTATCAGTGTCATGCAAACTGAGTACATCTACCCTGAATTTTATAATCGTCTGAGTCCGAATCAATGGAAAGATGCTGGAAAACCTGAAGCCTTGGATGCAGCCATTCAAAAGAAAAAGCATATTCTATCCTCTCATTTTCCTAAACATATCAGTAATGAAATCGATGATAAAATTCGTGCTGAATTTCCCATTTTCCTTAGCAAGGAATCTATGGGACGTAACGATTGAAGATCGATACAATGAAAAAATATAAGGATGTCCTATTGCTCACTTTTTATGTGGGCAGAATAGCGAAAATTGATATAATCAATACAGGGGCTCGAAAGACCATTATGAGCAATAAAACAACATTTCTAAACAATTTGATCAATGAATCGTAATGTTATTGTTAGCTGTGCGGTAACCGGTTCAGGGGCTTCTGTTGATAAACACCCTGCCATTCCAGTCACACCAAAAGAAATTGCAGCCGCAGCGATAGAGGCTGCTAAAGCTGGTGCCGCGATTGCCCATATTCATGTACGAGAACCCGATAGTGGCAAATCAAGCAGACGTGTAGAACTGTATCGCGAAGTGGTCAGCCGTATTCGTGAAAGCAATGTGGACGTTATCATTAACCTCACCACCGGCATGGGTGGTGATCTTTTTCTAGGTCCTGATGAGGAACCGATGAATTTTAGCGACAACACAGACTGTGTTGGAATGATGGAGCGAATAAAGCATGTTGAAGAGCTCTTGCCAGAAATTTGCTCTCTTGATTGTGGTTCATTCAATTATGCCGAAGGAGATTATGTCTACATATCAACTCCAAACATGCTGGAACAAGGGGCCAGAAGACTACAAGAAATAGGTGTGAAGCCAGAACTTGAAGTGTTTGAACTTGGACACATATCCTTTACTAAACATCTTATTGCTCAAGGATTACTGGATGATCCACCACTGTTTCAGGTTTGTCTTGGTATACGCTGGGCTGCTGAAGCAAATACTGCGTCCTTTAAAACCATGGTCGATGCACTCCCAGAAGGTTGCAATTGGGCAGGATTTGGAACAAGTGCCATGGAAATGCCCATGGTGGCTCAAGCTGTACTCTTGGGTGGGAATATTCGAGTAGGTCTCGAAGATAACCTCTATTTGGAAAAGGGTGTTTTTGCATCGAATGGCCAATTGGTGGAGAGGGCTTGTAATATTGTTCAACTCATGGGATGTTCAATTCAAACACCATCAGAAGCGAGACAAACTCTTGGCCTCAAAAGGCCCACATAGATGACAAAACTTATTGGAGAATTCTTATGGTTTTAGTACAAAAAAACGTTGCACACCCATGGATGTGTGACATTTTAGGTCATATGACCACTCGTCATTATGTGGCCATGTTTGACGATGCTGCTTACCACATGTTATACACGGTCTTTGGATGGACCGGCTCTAGTGATGCAGAGAATAAAATTGCTTGGGCAGACGTTCAGCATGTGATTGATTACAAGGCAGAAGTATCGGTTGGCGACATACTTGAAATCGATTCAAAACTAACCAAAATTGGGAACAAATCCATCACAATTCTTTATGAGATGAAGAATCTTGGTAATAATGAAGTCGCTGCAACACTTAAATGCATTTGCGTGCTCTTTGATTTACACACACGCAAATCTGTTGAGATCTCTGCAGAATTAAGAGAGCTGGCATCAAAGTATCTGATAGAAACAACAAACGACAAATAAAACACTGAGATTATCATGAATAATCAAGCACGGATTGTAATCGTAGGCGGAGGCATTATGGGTGTGTCACTGCTATACCATTTAGCAGAAGAAGGTTGCAAAGACATCCTATTAATTGAAAAGGGTGAATTAACTTCAGGTTCAACTTGGCATGCTGCTGGGCAATGTCCAAGTATGGTTGGAAACTATAACTTGGCAAAAATTCACAATTACGGAAATTGGTTGTATTCACGACTCGAAGAAATTACTGGTCAATACGTTAGTTGGCACCCCTCAGGTGGTATCCGACTTGCTTTAACTCAAGATGATCTTGATTGGTTTCATTACATGAAAGGAATCGCTAACAATGTGGGTTTTCGTATGGAAATCATTGACACTGAAAAGATCAAGGAGATTAATCCTTTTATCGATACAGAGGGAGTGATTGCTGGTGCATGGACTCTCGATGATGGTCATGCAGATCCAGCAGGTCTCACAAATGCCATGGCTCGTGGTGCAAAAAATATGGGAGCTAGTATTGAACGACATAATCGTGTTCTTGATATAAAACCAATGGCCTCTGGTGAATGGCAAGTGATTACAGAAAAGGGAAATGTTATAGCAGAAACAGTGGTCAATGCAGCGGGTTGCTATGCTCGGAGGATAGCACAAATGGTTGACAGAGATTACCCAATTGTGAACATTCAACACCACTATATTGTGACCGATGTTATCGAAGAATTTGCCCAACGTGATGAAGAGATTCAGGTTATTAGAGACCCTCGGGCTTCTTCTTATCTGAGACAAGAGCAACAATCAGGTTTGATAGGTATCTATGAAAGAGAGAGCATGACTGAAGCCTGGGCACCCGATGGACTGCCACCCTGGGAATCAGACAGTGAGCTCTTTTCAGAAGATCTAGAACGTTTAATGCCATGGCTTCAATATGCAATGGAACGAATTCCAGTTTTTGAAGGTGTGGGAATCAAACAAGTTGTTTGTGGTGCTATCCCTCACACTCCTGATGGAGCTCCCCTCCTCGGTCCAGTGGCTGGTCTGAATAACTTTTGGAATTGTTGTGGGGCATCATTTGGTATTGCTCAGGCTGCTGGTTGTGGAAAATACCTTACCCAATGGATGTTGTATGGAGATTCAGAAATCAATATGACAGGTTTTGATTCAAGACGATACGGTAGTTACGCTGATAAAGCCTATATGAATGAAACAGGTTTCCAAGATTATAAAATGACATATATCACACCAATGCCAGGCGAAGAATTACCAGCCGGTAGATCTCGACGAATCAGTCCATTGCATGACAAGCTGAAAAGCAAGGGCTGCGTCTATACAGAAACCTTCGGCTGGGAAAGACCAAAATGGTTCTCATTAGATGGTAGAGAGGAACATTATAACCGCCGTCATAATAATGTCTTTGATGTGATTCGTGATGAGTGTTTTGCTGTTCGTGAGCGTGTTGGTATTCTGGATTTAACAGGTTTTGCTAAATATGACGTTACCGGTACTGATGCTGAAGCTTATTTGAATCGAATCTTTGCCAATAAAATGCCAGTGAAAACAGGCGGCATTGTGCTAGCTCATATTTTATCCAATGCCGGCAGAATCAATGCAGAAATGACAATCACTCGCATGGGAAATGATCAATTCTATGTGCTCTCAGCAGCAGGAGCAGAAATTCGCGATCTAGACTATCTTACTCAGGCTATGACTGGAGAAGAAAATGTTGAAATTGTCAATGTCACAGATAATCGAGGAGTGCTAGTGCTTGCTGGTCCAAAAGCACGCGAGGTGATGGTAAAAGTTACGGAAGAGAAACTCGATAATGCTTCGTTTCCATGGCTGACGGGCAAAGATATAAACATTACTGGATTGCCAACTCGGGCATTGCGAATCAATTATGTGGGTGAGTTGGGCTGGGAATTGCACCCGCCAATTGAGCATTTGGAAGCAATTTACGATGCTCTATGGCAAGCCGGGGAAGAATTTGGTATCGCTGACTTTGGTCTTTATGCCCTGGATAGTTTAAGAATGGAAAAAGCATATCGTCATTGGGGGGCTGAATTGACCAATGAAGTAACCATGATTGACGCAGATATGGAACGTTTCATGAAATTGAGCAAAGCCAATTTTATAGGTAAGGAAGCAACCCTTCGCCAACAACAAGAGGAGCGTCTTTTTCAACTGGTGTATTTCGAGATTGAGGCCACTGATTCAGACGTCCATGGCGGCGAACCCATTTTTATCTCAGACAAGTGTGTTGGTATAACCACTTCCGGTGGCTACGGCCATTTCACGAAAAAAAGTCTCGGTTTTGGTTATGTGGATCCCGTCAATTCCAAGCCTGGAACTGCACTGGATATAGACCTACTTGGCGAGCGCTGCAGGGCCACCGTGATAAAGGATCCAATATATGATCCAACCAATGAACGATTGAAGGCATAAATTAAGCGGTGTCAGAAATCAAAAAATTCAAAATAGAAGTCACCGATGGGGTCTTGGATGATTTGAAACAACGCCTGTCAATGACCCGTTGGCCAAACAAAGAAACCCCAGAAGATTGGAGCCAAGGGATACCACTGGGGTACATGAAAGAGCTTTGCGATTATTGGCAGCACGATTACGATTGGCGTGCTCGCGAGGAACAGCTGAACCGATTTCCACAATTTGTCACAGAAATTGATGGGGTGAACATACACTTTATTCACCTGCCATCAGCACACGAGAATGCTCGACCTCTGATCATAACCCATGGTTGGCCTGGATCAATTGTTGAATTTCACAAAGTTATCGAGCCGTTGACAAATCCAACAGCACATGGAGGAAATGCCGAAGATGCTTTTCACGTAGTGGTGCCATCTTTACCAGGATACGGATTCTCTGGAAAACCCAAAATCACTGGTTGGGGAATTGAAAAGATCGCAGATGTTTGGGGTGCATTGATGGCACGTCTTGGATACGACCACTATTTTGCTCAAGGCGGTGATTGGGGAGCGATGGTGACCACTCACATAGGTTTACAGGATAAAGAACACTGTGACGCAATCCACCTTAATATGCCGATGGTGACACCGGATTCAAAGACGATGGCAGAGCTGACACCATCTGAACAAGCATCCCTGATGTCAATGAAGTTTTATCAGGACTGGGATTCAGGTTACTCCAAACAACAAAGCACAAGACCACAAACACTGGGATACGGTTTAGTGGATTCACCAATTGGTCAGGCCGCATGGATCATAGAAAAGTTTTATCAATGGACAGATTGCAATGGCCATCCTGAAAATGCAATCAGCCGTGATGAATTATTGGACAATGTTATGATCTATTGGCTCACCAGGTCGGCAGCTTCATCAGCACGCTTATACTGGGAAAGCTTTAAGAACCCCCCGCAGGATGAGGTCGACATACCGACTGGATGCAGTATTTTTCCTAAAGAAATATTTCGTCCTTCAGAGCGTTGGATTCGAAAACGATTCACAAACCTTTGTTACTACAATGAATTGGACATAGGTGGGCATTTTGCTGCCTTTGAACAACCCGAACTCTACTTGCAAGAAATCCGGACCTACTTTAGATCACTTCGTTAGAATCAAGGCTTACGGATTGATTATTTATTGTCTTCGGCAGCTTTTTTAATCGAGTCTGCTGTTTGTCCAAACATCATTTTTAGACTTTCTTTTGACTGATTGGCTTTGGAATTTCTGAGTTCCTTCCCAAGATCAATACCCTTTCTTACAGCGGGTCTATTTTTTATTGCATCGAACCACCTTCGTAGGTTGTCAAAAGTATCTAGATTGACATCAAATCGTTTGTACATCAGTACCCAAGGGAACGATGCCATGTCGGCAATGGAATAGTCTCCAGCAAGGTATTCACGATTTTTGAGAACCGTGTCCATGACCCCCAGTAAACGATCGTATTCATTCTTATAACGTTCAGTTGAATAAGCGTGGTCACCTGGGAAATTAGGCGCGTAGTTGACAAAATGACTGACTTGACCAGCCATTGGACCGAGGCCACCCACCTGCCAAAATAACCACTCAAGGACGCGAAATTTTTCCTGGGGTGTTTGAGGAAAAAATTTACCGGTTTTTTCACTCAGGTACATCAGTATTGCGCCTGATTCAAAAACACTGATTTTTTCACCATCTGGGCCTTCATGATCAACAATGACTGGCATGCGATTATTGGGGCTAATAGCCAGGAACTCAGGTTTGAACTGATCCCCTTTACCTAAGTTAACTGGAATGACTTTGTAGGGAATTGAAGTCTCTTCTAGCATGATAGAAATTTTCCAACCGTTTGGAGTGGGCGCGTAATAAAAATCAATCATAACGTAACTCAATCAATTCATACCAAGTCTGCATATAACCAGATACTCCGGCCTGAACAATAATAAAGTCTTCTTCAGTCAACCAAATGTCATAAGGGGGATGCTTGATGCCTTCGTTAAAACCCACATCATCAATATAGCTAAAATGATGACATAGAAAAGTTCCTGCATTAACTGCAATCTCCTCTTTGCCGTGATATTGGCAGCCTATAGTTAATTCTGCAATCATGGGGGGAGTTGCGCCTCTATGGTCTAATGATGGCATAAAACACCGCATGTCCTCTGTAACAGGACCATTTGAAATATCAATTGATTTACAATTAAACCCATCACCAACAATAGGATGAGTTCCGAAAGAGTGGAAAGATCCATTGGTTTCTTGCCTCTGGGTGATTCGATCGATTGAGGGACCATAGGATTCGCACTCAATAATACCTTTTCCATTGTCGTCTAAATCAAAACGAAACCACCCCGAGCCCATAAATTGATCATCAACAGTTAGGCGGATAAAACAATCCATCGGCCGATTGTTTTGATCTGTGGTCAAAATAACATCACGCATTACAGTTGGATGTGGTTCTTCTATTTCACAATGAGCTCTTAAGGTCAGTTGTCCATCCCTGTGTTTGGTTATATGAAAAGTTTCATGTCCTCTGGGTTGATCCATCAAATCTGGTTTCTTTGAAGTGTAAGCAATGCGTCCAAAAATATTTTTATGTTTCATAGGATTCTCTTTATCCGATGGTTTAGAATTAAACGAGATCTCATTATACACCCACTTCATATGAGACAAAAAAATGAATGAAACAGAAACGTAAACAGAGATTCTTTCACAAGCCGATAAGTGAGAAAAAAAATATAGTTAGCCTTAAAGGCGAGAGCGCACATTATCTAACTCGTGTACTTAGACTTAAAAACGGGCAAAGCTTAATTTTATTTGATGGTTCTGGAACTGAATGGGATTGTCAAATTATTCATGCAACAAAACATAAGGTTGATGTGGAATTGCTATCTAAGCAATCACCAAAGACAGAGTCTGCTTTAGAAATAACTTTACTACAATCTATTTCCAGAAGTCAGCGTATGGATTTTGTAATGCAAAAAGCTACTGAGTTGGGAGTAAAAAAAATTATACCGATGATAAGTCAAAACACTGTTGTGCGATTCAAAGAATCAAATCTTAAGAATAAAATGGCTCATTGGAAAAAGATTATTATCAGCGCAGCTGAGCAATCAGGTCGTGTAAAATTACCAGCTATTATTAAACCAATACCCTTTAGTGAAGAACTCTTAAATGAACACAAAAGCCCAGAATCATATTTTTTAGATACCACAGGAGACAGTGGATTTAGCTCAAAAAAGATTTCTAAAACAACTATTGTAGTAGGCCCAGAAGGCGGCTTTACGTTTGATGAAAAACAAATAGCTATTGATACGGGATATAAGATAGTTAAAACAGGGCCGAGGCTATTAAGAACAGAAACTGCTCCAATAATGGCAATTAGCATTCTGCAATACCTCTATGGAGATTTTAGTAATTAGCTTAAAATAAATAGCAAACAAGTACAGGCAACTCAAAATGAAATTAGCTGTAATCATGGATCCTATAGAAAAGATCATTCCAGAAAAAGATGGAACGTTGGATCTATTGTTGGCTGCTCAAGATAGAAATTATGAGCTTGTCTATTTTGAACAACAAAACCTCAAAATTATTGATGGCAGTCCTTTAGGTAAAGGAAGACCACTAACTGTTAAAGATGATATAGAACAATGGTTCCAATTTTCAAATGACAATGAATATTGTTTATCTGATTTCGACGTGATTCTTATGCGAAAAGACCCTCCCTTTAATCTGGAATACATTTATTGCACCTATGTATTGGATTTAGCCCAAAATCAGGGCTCGAGGGTCATTAACCAACCATCAGCACTTCGTAATTTTAATGAAAAGGTATCAATAACTTTGTTTCCCTCCATGACCCCTCAGACTCTCGTCACTTCTTCTATAGATGAGATTAAGGTTTTTTTAGATCGTCATGAAAAAATTGTGGTGAAACCTTTGGATGGGATGGGAGGAAGATCAGTTTTTGTGGTGGACGGTAATGATCTTAATGCACACTCAATTTTTGAAACCATCACAAATCTTAGTTCGGTTACAGTTATGGCCCAAGCCTATGTCCCTGAAATTCTACAGGGTGATAAAAGAATTCATATAGTTTATGGTCAACATTGCAACACCGCCCTAGCGAGAATACCTAGTGATCACGATAACCGTGGAAACTTAGTCATGGGGGCTACAGGACAAACTCAAGAATTATCATCAAGAGATAAGGAAATCTGTGAAGCGATTGGTCCAACTCTTTTAGACCACGGAATTTACTTTGCAGGCATTGACGTTATTGGCGATTATCTAACAGAAATTAACATTACTAGCCCCACTGGCATGCGAGAGATTAAACGCTATGCTGGTGAAGATGTCTCAGGTTTCTTTTTTGATTGCCTGGAGTCGAGGGATCAATGATCTGGGAAAGCTTGTCAGAGAATCTGATTGGACAATTCTTAATTGCTACACCCAGTCTGAATGATCCTCATTTCTCTAAAACGGTCACTCTCATATGCGAGCATAATGAGTCTGGATCATTGGGTCTGATTGTGAATCGACCATTAGATAATGATTTCAAAGACTTACTGAAAGAACTTAATATCCCAACTCTTAAAAACCTAAATTCAACGCCTATACTTCAAGGCGGGCCAGTAGGAACTGAACGCGGTTTCGTAATTCATAATAAAGGGTCATGGAAACACACCTCACGCATCAATGATTGGATAAATATCACAACCTCTAAAGATATATTGGAATCAATTTCTAGTGGTAACGGTCCTAATAATTGTCTACTGGTATTGGGATACTCTGGTTGGGGACCTGGACAATTAGAATCTGAGATCAGGACAAATTCATGGTTATCCATACCTTTTAATGATGAAATTCTATTTCATACTCCATTTCAGAACCGATGGGAAAAATCAATTGGCTCATTAGGCATTGCAGCAGAAAATCTCTCTGAAGAAATAGGTCATGCCTAGAATTGATACTGACTATATAAAATGAAGCATGAGGTCTATATTGCTTTTGATTATGGTTTAAAAAAAACAGGAGTGGCTATAGCCCAATCCATTACAAAAACTGCCTCGCCTCTATTGTCCTTAAAGATGCACAATGGAGAACCTGACTGGGAAGATATTGACTCCATTTTTGAAAATTTTAAACCAAATTGTGCCATTTTTGGTATGCCAACAAAACAAATTAACGCAGCCAATAGTTTGGCTAAAAGAATTAATAACTTCTCTTCAAAAATAGAAAAAAGATATGAAATTTCAATCAGATTTATAAATGAACACCTAACTTCTAAAATAGCAAAAGATAAATTGAAAGAACAAAGACAAGAAGGTATCCTTCTGCGTCAAATAAAAAAAGGGCAAATTGATAGCATGGCTGCAACAATAATTCTTCAGGAATGGATGAATCGTGAGGAGGAATAATTGAAGCATCTTCTCTATCTTAAGGATTTAAATCAAGAGACCATCAATCAGATTCTCGATACTGCTGACAACTTTCTAGATCATGATAATCAACCTATTGGATCAGAAGATCTATTAAAAGATAAAACTATAGCCAATCTGTTTTTCGAACCCAGCACCAGAACCCGAAGTTCATTTCAAATAGCAGCTAGAAAATTAGGGGCTGATGTCATTAATATTGATGAAGAACATTCCTCAAGAGCTAAAGGTGAAACTCTTATTGATACATTAAAAACACTGGAGGCAATGGGAGTTAATTATTTCATTATCCGTAATAAACATTCAGGGGTTTTCCATGATCTTCTAGAACATATTGAAAATAGATCTCGATTAATTAATGCTGGGGAGTCAAACATCTCGCACCCAACTCAAGGGTTGCTAGACCTTGTAACTATTAGGCGTCATAAAAAAGACTTTCATAATGTTAAAGCAGTCATCTTGGGTGACCTTGCACACTCTAGAGTAGCTCGTTCCTTAACAGAGGGCTTAGAAAAAATGAACACAGGTGAAATTATCCTAGTGTCACCAAAGGACTATGAACCAGATATGACATTATTCAAAGGGGCTAGGTACACAGATAATATAGAATCAGCTCTTAGAAACGCGGATGTGGTGGTGACCCTCAGAGTACAGAAAGAGCGCATGGAAAATGAAACACAATTTATTGATCTATCACAATATTACAAAGACTATGGCTTAACTTCAAAACGGCTTAAACTCTGTAAAAAAGATGCAATTGTCATGCATCCGGGGCCAATGAATCGGGGTGTTGAAATCGAAAACATCGTTGCGGATGGACCTCAATCTGTTATTACTGAACAAGTCACTAATGGAATAGCAACGAGAATGGCGATCTTATCGATCATAGAGAAAAGTGCTGGTTAATTATGTTTAATCAAAAGGCAGCTATCTTTGAGGAAAGATCAGAGGTAATTGATCAGATAGAATATGATTCTGACCAATTTATTATCACCCTGAAAGCACCCAAAGCATCTAAGGCAGCCAAACCAGGTGAATTTGCTTTTGTTGATTGCGGTGAAAACACTCTACTAAGAAGACCACTATCTTATCTAAGGACAAATCCTGAGAAAGAAACTGTTGAATTCATGTATAAAATTATCGGCCCTGGCTTAGAAGCACTTAGTAAAATGTCAACAGGCGATTATGTACAAATGATGGGGCCCATTGGTAATGGATTCAATCATGACCCATTGAAAGAAATCCCTGTCTTTATTGGTGGTGGTGTAGGGATACCTCCTGTTTTATTTCTAGCTGAATACTTGAAAAAAAGTAATCAAAACATAACTCCTTATGCATTTTTTGGCTCTGAGATTCCTTTTCCATTTGAAGTGGTTACATCTAATCTAACAATTAATGGGCTAAATGAAGCGGATAATAAAACCATTAAAGATCTGGAAGATAAAAGTATACCTTGTCGATTAGCTAGCCTTAAAGAGTTTGCTGGTTGTTATAAGGGGTATGTTACTGAACTGGCTAATAGTTGGCTTTCCAATTTATCTGAATCTGAAAAAAATAAGATAGTTATATACGCCTGTGGTCCAGAACTAATGCTGGAAGCCGTATCAGTACTTGCTAGGAATCATCAAATAGATTGTCAATTATCACTTGAAGAGTTTATGGCGTGCGCCATAGGTGGCTGCGCAGGTTGTACTGTAAAAGTTAGTTCTGGTAAAGATGTTGCAATGAAGAGAGTATGTGTTGATGGGCCTGTGTTTGATGCTAAAAGCATCTATCCCCAATGAGCAATATAGAAGAAAACTATCAAAATCTTCTGTCCGTTATTCAAGAGTCACAAGGTGAAAATAAAGATTCAAAAGCAACACCTACAATTATTGCTGTCAGCAAAACGCGAACACTATCTGAAATAAAAAAGGCCTATGATTGTGGCTTAAGAGACTTTGGAGAAAATTACCTTCAAGAAGCCGTCAAAAAAATTAGCTCTTTTCAGCACTCTGTAGACTGGCATTTTATTGGCTCAGTACAGTCAAATAAAACGAAGCAAATAGCCCATTATTTTCAGTGGGTTCACACCATAACTCGTTTTAAGATTGCTGAAAAGATTAATCGTTATAGGAACGATCCCATGAATGTTTGCATTCAGGTAAAACTGCAAGAGAATGATGGCAGGGATAGTGTTTTGATTAATGATCTTCCAAACTTGGCGCATCAAATTGCAGAGTTGGACAATATTAAATTAAGAGGCTTAATGGGAATAACTACCCCAGATATAGAAAAAAATAAACGGCCAAAATACTTTAACAAATTGGTCCAAGCGTTCGATAATTTAAATAAAGAGGGTTTGGGTCTGGATACCATTTCAATGGGAATGTCAGATGATTATGATTTAGCAATTCAAAATCGCTCAAATATGATTAGAATAGGTACCGCATTATTTGGTGAACGGTCTATTTAGGAAGAAACAGTGTCTGAAAATAAGAAAATTGGCTTTATAGGAGGAGGTATGGTTGCTGAAGCAATCATTAGAGGTCTCATACTCCATGGTCATGACGCATCTAAACTCTTTGTTTCTGATCCTTCAGACTCTAGGAGAGATATTTTATCTATTTTAAATAAACAATTAAATGTCTTGTCAGATAATCAATCACTTGCATCAGAAGTTGACATTATGATCATGGCAATAAAGCCACAAATTTTTAGCGATGTTGCTTCGAATATTGATCTAGAGCAAGTCGCCAACAATCCAATGATTATTTCCGTTGCAGCAGGGATACAAATGAAGACCATGAAGGATCTTTTTGGTCAAGATAAAAAGATATGTAGAGTGATGCCCAATACCCCTTGTCTTGTAGGTAGAGGGGTATCAACATTGATTCAATCTAATCTAAATGAATCGGATATTGTGATGGCCACTTATATATTTAACTCGGTCGGAAAAACAATCTGGATTCAAGAAGAAGAATGGATGCATACGGTAACAGCAGTCTCAGGAAGTGGTCCAGCATATTTCTTTCACATGATGCATATTCTAAAAAATGCTGCATGCAAAGCAGGTATCCCTGAGGAAATTGCCGAAACCCTATCTATTCAGACGGCTATTGGTTCTAGCCAGCTGGCATTAAATAGTGCTGATGATCTCATCGCTCTGAAAAAGAAAGTAATGTCTCCAGGGGGGACCACTGAAGCAGCCTTTGATTCTTTAGAAAAAAATAAATTAGATGATATTTGGGATGAAGCCATTAATGCTGCAAGACAAAGATCAGTTGATCTTGGAAAAGACTAATTGTATTAATCTTTTAGATGCATGAGTAATTTACTCTTATTTTTATTTACCACACTTGTTGATTTCGTAATGCTATTGTTACTTTTGAGGGTATTCTCTTCCTATTGGATCTCAACCAATAACCAGATTCATCGATCAATAATTCTGCTGACTAACTCGATATTGAACCCTTTGCGTTCCAACATTAATAACAAAACATTTATCTATGTGATCCTTGGTGTTTGTCTTTTAATTAAATTCTTTACCCTGTGGTTGATGACAAAATTTGTTTGCCTGATAGCGCCTAACTTTTTTCAACTCATCGGTTTGTCGATCAGTGGTTTGCTCAGATTTATTTTAAATATATTCTTTTTTGCAATCATCATTCATGCTGTTTTCAGTTGGATTCTGAAAAACCAACACAATAGTTTTTCTGACTTTATTAGACAACTTGTCGTTCCTATACTTCACCCGATTCAGAAAAGATTGCCCTACCCTGCAGGAATGGATTTTTCTCCATTTATAGCGATTGTTGTTATTCAATCAATCAACTTAATCATGCCCTTTAGTGAATTCACTGATAATATTGTGTGTATGAATTTAGGACAAATCCTATAAATCTACCTCATGAAAATTAGTCAAGCTAAAGTTGAAAAACATAACATGCAACTCAAGGCACCATGGGCCATTGCAGGTCATGTCCATGAATCTATTGAAAATATTTTTATTGAAATTACAGATGTAAATGGTGTAACAGGAATCGGTTCTTGTGCACCAATGAACGACTCAAAAGAAAACTACAACCATTATTTTAAAACATTAGATGAATATTCATCATCGCTCATAGGTCAAAATCTAGATCACAATAGTGATACCTATGATAGCTTGCTTTTAAACCTTCCAGAATACCCAGAACTGAGAGCTGCGGTTGATATTGCATTACATGATTTATATGCAAAAACTCATCAGACCTCACTAGTCCAACTCCTGGGTCAAGAGCACGACTCTTTTAAGACATCTATAACCATTGGGGTGGAGTCATTAGAGAAAACAATAACAACAGCTCAATCACACATTGATAATGGGTTCTCTATATTGAAAATAAAAATTGGTGAATGTGTTGAAGAAGATATAGAAAGGGTAAAAACTTTATTTGAATTAAATCCTGAGAATATTCAAATCAGAGTTGATGCAAATCGAGGGTACTCCAAGAAAGATTTGATCAAGTTCTATGAAAACACACAAGATCTTGGTCTTGAACTCATTGAACAACCCTTAGAAATTAAAAATAATAAGGATATGCTCTATTTCCCTGAGGATATAAGAGCAATCTGTGTGGCTGATGAGTCTATGAAAACTTATGACGATGCAGTTGCTTTAGTGAAAGATCAACAACCGTTTGGGGTTTTTAATATCAAGCTGATGAAATGCGGTGGGATCTATCAAGCACTTAAGATAGCTGCAATAGCAGAGTCTGAAGGGATCGATTTAATGTGGGGTTGTTTTGATGAAAGCAAAGTCAGTATTTCTGGAGCATTGCATGCTGCGCTGTCTTGTAAAAACACAAAGTATATTGATTTAGATGGTTTTTTTGACTTAGGATGGGACTTGGTTACAGACGGGTATATCTGTGAGTCTGGAGTTATAAGCTCGAACAGCAAAATAGGCATTGGAGTTGAGCATGGATGATTTAAAAGGCACAGCTTTAGTTTATAGCGGCGGCCTGCTGGATGATTTACATGCAAAAACAGCTCATGGTTTACTCCGGGTATCAGAACGTTTTGACATATTGGGTTTAATTGATCAACGGTATTTTAATCAAAACAGTGCTGATATTGTTAGTCATTGTCATAAGAATGTCCCTATTTTTGAAGATCTTAATCAAGCACTAAAGGCAATGGATAAAAAACCTGATTTTATAGTCATTGGTGTCGCTTTTGGTGGTGGTAAATTGCCCAATAATCATCGAAAGATTATTGAAGAATCGCTTGAAAATAAAATTGATATTGTCAGTGGTCTTCATGAACTGCTGTCAGAAGATCTTGAATTTAAAACTAAAGCATCTGAAACAGGAACCACCATACATGATATTCGTAAACCAAAAACTATTGAAGAACTCTCATTTTGGACAGGAGATATTCTTAAGCTAAAAACACCTAGAATTGCTGTCTTAGGAACAGACTGTGCAACAGGAAAAAGAACTGTGTGTCAGTTTCTATCACAAGATTTGAATGCTGATAATATTAAAACTGAAATTATTTACACTGGTCAAACAGGCTTCTTGCAAGGATTTAGACATGGTTTTATTCTTGATGCTACTTTGAATGATTTTGTTTCAGGTGAACTGGAAAAGGCTATTTTAGAATGTGCGAAAAATACTAACCCTGATCTTATGTTGATTGAAGGTCAATCTTCATTGAGGAATCCGTCTGGCCCCTGTGGATCTGAATTACTTCTATCAGCAGATGTAGATGGGGTAGTGCTAGTGCATCCATTTGATAGAGAATATTTTGATAATTTTGAAGATCTTCAATATGAGTTACCAAGTCTTGAAGACGAGATTAACCTTATCAAAAGTTACGGAAAAACTGTTTTGGGTATTGGTATTAATTCACAACAAAATATTGATGCTAATCAAATTAAAGAACAATTTAAGATCCCTGTTGTGAACCCAATGAATGAGAGCATCAGGTCTATCTCAGAATCTATTAAAGCCAATTTATTCTGAAGTAACTTTGTGTCTCATTTTTAAAACAATTGAATTAGACACGTACAATAAGTCTGCAATTTTTCTCACTAGATAATCCTCATGTTTATCTAAGTTGTCATCTGACATTGCTAATCGCCATAACATTTCAATAATTTCTTCCTTAGCTTCTTGAGTTAAGGTTTTATGTAATGCATGAGTATACTCATGGAGTGAAACGGCATCATCTGCTACAGTCACCGCCTCACGAAAAAGATCATGGGTTTGTTCATTGTTAAGATCGAAATGGCCTTTGAGTAGCTGCCTAATCACTTCATTTTCATTTTCAGCTTGATCAAAATCAGCGCGTGCCATTTCAATTAATAAGACTGCGGTTGCCATTTCAATAGGATTAGGTGAGAGCTCTCCTGATTCTTCAGGTTTTTTAGATTTAAGAAAATTAAAGAAATCCACCATAAGTTAATAATTCGAATAGTAAAAAGAGTTTAATAATAAACCATGTTTGAAAAATTTTATATATTCAAATAAATAACATAGAATGCCCCAATAAAGACGAGACTGATAGTGGACAATATTGATTCTTCAAAAGCGCTTAAGCTAGGCATAGCCTTTAGCTTATTATTCTCTGGATTTATCTGGATAGCAGAACAGTTGTGGTTTCAACAACCAGAATTATTACCCAAACCCCAAGACATCCCTTTTTGGTATAAGTGGCAACTCAATGAACCTACTCTTCTTTCCAGAGCCAGTGCATGGATCCTCTATCTAGGTCATCAATCTACAATATGGTGGTTAATCTATGCTGCTCAAAAAGAGCAGCCAAAATATACCAACGGCCTTCATTGGTTCAATATTGCAGCACTTGTGGCTAATGCTCTATTTATTACCTTGCATCTATTGCAAACGGGAATATGGTATGACGCACTTGCACAAGATGTTCTTGAAATATCAGCTCAATGGTCTGTCATTGTATTATTGGTTGTGGTGTTAATGATGGAAAACCAAAGACGAGGCATGTTCTTTGGTAAAAAGTTGGCTTTTGTCACCACAGCATCACAAGGACTAAGAACTTATCATGGGTATTATTTTGCTTGGGCTACAATTTATACCTTCTGGTATCACCCCATGGTAGGAACCCAAGGGCATATTGTAGGATTTTTATATATGTTTCTTATTTTACTGCAAGGTAGTCTCTTTTTCACACGGGCTCATCTCAATCCTAAATGGACTATCTTTGTCGAAGGGATGGTGGTCATTCATGCACTATTAGTCGCTTTGATGAATGGTGATAATTGGCCAATGTTCTTATTCGGTTTTCTGGGGGTCTTCGTTGTTACTCAGATGTATGGTTTGCCTCTGAGCCAAAAAGTCAGGTGGATGATTTGGTCTATGTTTATTGGTTTGATTATCATCGTTTATAACTTCAAGGGCTGGGAAACATCCTATGAAGTCATCTTTGTCGCCGGAACTGAATGGGCTTTCGCTATTTTACTTTCGGGTTTGATATTATTTCTACAATCTGATTTCATAAAGAAATTAATCAGAATAAACTAACTCAAAATGAAACTGACTTCCAAAACTTTTAATCACGACGACTGGATCCCCGAAAGGTGTGCTTTTGGCATTAAAGACGAGGAAACACACATGACTCTTGGTCAAAATAAAAATCCTCAACTGACTTGGCTAGACATCCCTGATGAAGCTCAATCACTAGTACTTATATGCATTGATACAGATGTTCCTTCATCACTAGAGAATTTTAATAAAGAGGGTAAAACCGTTTCCGCTAACTTATCAAGGGTAGATTTCATGCATTGGGTTATGGTGGATATTCCACCCAAAGACGGTGGTGTTAATGAAGCTGAATGCTCTGATGGAATTACACCCAAAGGTAAACAAAATCCTAATGGGCCCAAAGGATCCAGACAGGGTATTAATGATTACACTAATTTTATGGCTGGTGATCCAGAGATGGAAGGCAATTACTTTGGTTATGAAGGCCCGTGCCCACCCTGGAATGATGAAATTCCTCATCACTATCGTTTTAAACTCTTTGCATGTGACTTTTCTGTGTGTTCTGTGAAAGCTATCTTTAATGGGAATGACGCGCTAAAAGCGATTGAAGGACATGTCATTGCAAAAACCGAATTAACCGGGTTGTATAGTCTTAACCCTGACGTGGGTTAATTAGTCAGACACTGGGTCAAAATCCAACGATAAAGAATTAATACAGTACCTTAAACCTGTGGGTTGTGGGCCATCAGAAAAAACATGTCCGAGATGAGCATTGCATTTTGTACATACAACTTCTTCCCTAGTCATTCCGTGAGCATCATCTACCTTTACTGTAACTGCGTCTGTGTTTGCGATATCAAAAAAACTTGGCCAACCTGTTCCTGAATCAAATTTTGTATCAGAACTAAACAGAACATTGTCACAGCAAACACAAACGTAAGTTCCTGTACCCTTGTTATACAACAAGTCACCAGTGAACGGGGCTTCCGTTCCTTGCTCTTGAGTGACATACATTTGGTCGGGTGATAAATGGCCTAGATTTTTTTTATTTTTCATAAGTTGAGTATACTTAAACGAAATGAGATTTATATGAAGAACTCTAACCCACACAACATTCCTTTAATTGAATACCTTAAGCCTAAAAACTGGATTATTCTAATCATCCTAGGGTTTGCTAGACTTATTTTACTGCTTCCCTTCAGGTTGGTTTTATTGATTGGTTATCTCATTGGTTTACTGTTATTTTGGATTCCATCGAAGAGATCAAATATAGCGAAGAAAAACATAGAACTATGCTTTCCAGAATTATCAGAGAATGAGCAAAACACTTTACTTAGACAACACTTTATTTCACTTGGGATAGGCTTCACTGAAGTGGGCATGGCGCGTTGGAAATCAAACTCGAGTCTAAAGAAAATTATAAAGATAGAGGGTCTAGAGTATCTGAGAGAAGCTTTGAAGAAAGATAAGGGCATTGTTCTAATGAGTGCACATTTCACTCTGTTAGAAATCAGTGCATTAATTGGGAGACAAGATTTTGTGGAAAATTTACCGCCCATGGTGGGCATGTACCGCCTGGGCAGTAACCCTTTTATTAACCGTTTTTTCCGAAACGCAAGATTAAGATCAGTGGAGAGTCTAGTAACGAAGTTTGAGGTTAAAGACATGATCCGTGCTCTCAAAGAAAAGAAAATTGTTTGGTATGCAGCTGATCAAAGCTTTAGTGGTAAAAACTCTATTGATATTAATTTCTTCGGACAAAATGCACAGACCAATTCTGCGATCTGTCGGTTTGTTGATATTACAGATTGTTCAGTACTCCCTTACTTTCCAAAAAGGCTGCCCAATGGAGAAGGTTATGAACTCACAATATACCCTGCAATAGAGACTAGCGAATCTAACAAGCCTAAAGAATATCTTGAGCAACTCTACCAAATATTAGAGGACCATATTATGGACTACCCAGAACAGTATTATTGGGTTCACCGAAGATTTAAAAATGATGATAAGACTAAAGACCCTTATCAATTTTGACTCATTCTCGAAGAATGGCCGACCATTAATTCCGCCCATTCTTTTCTAGGAAACGGTTGATTGTTGACTGAAGACCATTTCATGACAGACCTTTTCATTCGATCAAAACTGCTTGTTGAATGATTGTTATCTGTTTGGGACTGAACGCCTTTGTCAAAATCCAGCAAAAAAATATTCCCTTCATTATTAATCATTATATTCTCTATATTTAGATCATCATGATAAAAACCAAGTTGATGGAATCGGCCAATACAATCTCCTATATCTAGCCAATGTTGGGAAGTCAGGCGCTGCTTTGATAAAAGATCTGCCATTGAACTCACATCAATAATCTGAGAAGTGATAAGATCTGCTTGATAGAATAATCCTTGCCTCCTTACTCTAGCAGCAATTGGGCGAGGTACCGGTAAATCGAGTGTATACATAGTTCTTAAGAGCTTATATTCAGCGAAGGATCGGGAACTATCTAGGCCTGTCCATAAATACTTATCCAGTAGGACATTAGCTATCAAACCCCCTCTATAATAGTGCTTAAGAACAGAAGATTGGCCGTGGATATTGATGAGAAGAATCTCTCCTCTGCCTTTGCTTATAATGTCTGATTGTGGCTGAGTGTGCCAATACTCAGACTCAAAAAGATTCTCATCTGCTTCATCGATTACGGTATCATCGTATATGATGATGTCCTGATTAATTTTTAATAATTGACTACTCATTTACATGAAGACGAATAAAACACCGTCCATAGACCACATTTGTTTAATAAGGTTATCAGCACTTGGGGACTGCTGTCACGCACTTGCGGTCATCCAAAATATTCAAAAGCAATCGCCGCACTCTAAAATTACCTGGGTAATAGGGAAAACAGAGCACCAATTATTCAGAGATCTTGAAGGAGTAGAATTCATTGTTGTCGACAAAAAGAATCTCTTTAGTTCATTTCTAAAGATTAGGAAAGAACTTAGAAAAAAACAATTTGATGTGCTGCTGAATATGCATGCATCTATGTCTTCGAATCTGATCAGCCTGGCTATAAATGCAAAAAAGAAAGTTGGTTATGACCAAGCTAGAGCAAGAGATCTGCAAAATTGGTTTTGCAATGAATCAATATTATCAACAAAAAATCAGCACGTACTTGATGGGATGTTAGAATTTTCAACACACATTAACGTGAACTGTGAACAACCCTGTTGGAACCCTTTAACTTTAAAACCTGAAGAAAATTTTGCTATCGAGCTTATTGATCCCAATAAATACACTTGTGTGATTAGTCCTTGTAGTAGCCAACCTTATGGCGATAAATATTTTCGTAGTTGGCCAATCAATAATTACATAGAACTCATTAGATATTTGCTGAATAGAAATGACCTGCAACTAATTTTAACAGGCGGTATGAGCCCAACAGAAAAAAGTTACAGTGAACAACTAGACATATCTTTTAATAAAAGGATTCTTAACCTCATGGGAAAGACTTCAATTAGAGAAATGGCAGCGTTGATAAAGCATTCAGATATTATAATCAGTCCTGATTCAGGGCCAGCCCATATAGCTACAATTATGGGAACACCAGTGATTGGGTTGTACGCGATGACGAATCCTCAGAGAAGCGGGCCTTATAATTCTACAGAATGGTTAATTAATAAGTACCCTGAAGCTCTGAAAATATATATGGATAAATTACCAGAAGAGGTGAAATGGGGACAAAAAATACAAGAACCTGATGCAATGAATTTAATTACATCTAATGATGTGATTAAAAAAATTAAACAACTTATTGATAAGAAATAGATATTGGAATTGCTAACAAAACGTCTAACCATAAGATCACCAGTGATCGAAGATGCCGAAGAACTCAGAGGAAAAATTAATGACTTTTCAATCGTACAATGGCTGTCTAATACTCCATACCCATATGACTTAGGTGATGCAATCAGTTTTATCAATAGATCAAACCAATCCATTAAAGATAGCACTGCATACAATCTAGTCATTGAAATCGAAGGTGAAATTGCAGGAGGGGTTGGGTTATTTGATGTTAACGAAGTTGGCGGTGAATTAGGATTTTGGATTGCATCTAAGTTTTGGAAAAGGGGCATTGCCACTGAAGCTTCTAAGACAATGCTTTATTTTGGATTTAGGCAATTGGAACTAAAAACAATCAAAGCCTCGTTCAAGGAAGGAAATGAAGCATCAAACAAAGTGCTTAATAAACTAGGTTTTATCAGTGTTGGTCAAAAATTAGAAGATGATGAGATATTGAAACAAAAAGTCATGATGCATTGCTTAGAAATTAAAAGCAGTGATTATTCGTTCAATAATTAATGTGAAATCTTTGCCCTGTAAACAGCTTCCGCAATCACTAAATCCTGAATAGCAACTCCAGTTAAATCAGCCACTGTTATCTGATTAGGTCCAGTTCTTCCTAATTTTGTCCCCTCAAGAACTTCACCCAATTCAATCAGATTTTCCACAGATAAACAGTTCTCTTTAAGTGCTTGGTAAATCTCTCCTCTTAATTTATTTTGCGAAATACTGTCAGCGACAACAATGGACGCTTTGGCTAATAGTTTAGGATCTAATTCACATTTTTCAGGGGTATCAGACCCGACAGCTGTAATGTGAGTTCCAGGTTGAACCCAATCAGACTTGATAATCGGTGTTTTTGCAGAGGTTGCAGTTATGATCAATTGTGATTCTTTCACTAATGCTTCTAGGTCATTACGAATCTTAATCGTTATATTTAGATCAGCAAGATCATCCATTAAGACTTCTGCTTTTTTATGATCTCTCGCCCAAATCATTAGGCTGTTTAAAGACATAAGATCCACATGGCACCTGGCTTGATATCTTGCCTGAACACCGCTCCCAATAATTGTGGCAACCTCAAGATCTGAATTAGCAAGAGTTTGGGAAGCAATTGCACCTGCAATACCAGTTCTCAAATCGGTCAAATTAGCCTCATCCACCAAAATAGCTTGCGGTAAACCGGTGTTGATATCAAAAAGTAACATCATGCCCTGTCCAGGCTTTATACCCTCTTCTTCATTGTTAGGAAATCCTGAAGCAATCTTGATCACATAATGAGAACCACCCTTTAAATACCCATATTTTATATGCACTTCACCTGGTGGGTCTTCAAAAAGCAGTTCACCGACTGGTGGTATTTCTGCATTACCTTTCGAATACTCTATAAACGCTTGCTTCATGGAGTCATGAACTTCAACTTGACCTAATAGTAATGAGATATCATCCCAATTTAACAACAACGGTGTGCTCATTTTAGTACCCTTAGCAATATTTCATTACTTACATTAGCCCCACAAATGACAATGAGCACTCTTTTATTTTTCCAGTTTTCTTGATCTTTCATAAAACCAGCAATAGCCACAGCTGCTGAGCCCTCAATCAACATTTGATGGTTGCCTATAAAATCTTTCATGGCTTCAGCAATCTGCTCCTCACTAACCAAAAGGGAACGATCAATAATACTTTGGCAATAATCAAATGTTATAGAACCTTCTTCAAGGCCACCTGCAGTTCCGTCACTTAGAGTTTCTGAATGTTCAATTTGTTCTATCCGACCGACTCCCAGGGCATGATGCATGGCAGCAGAATTCTCTGGGGAGCAAGCCACCACCTGTATTGCTGGAATTTTTTGTTTAAGATAACCACCGATACCTGAGATTAGACCTCCTCCTCCAACAGCGATAAAAACAGCGTCTAACCGATCTATCTCCTGACACACTTCAGCTGCAGTAGTCCCTTGGCCAATAATCACATCTACATCATTGTACGGTGAGAGATAAGGATAATTATTAGCCTCTGCGAAATCTTTAGCAGCCACTTCAGCATCTCCAGAATCATGGCCTGATATTTTCACTTCAGCACCATATGCTTTAATTTTTTTTAGTTTAGCTGGTGAAACTGTTTCAGGAAGAAATATCAACACATCAAGATTAAGTTTTGCCGAAGCATAGGCAACAGCTGAGCCATGATTTCCTGAAGAAGCAGTGATAATTCTTTGTGGCTGTTGTTCAGAAAAAAGCATCAACTTATTGGTTGCTCCTCTAGCTTTGAAAGAACCGGTTACTTGATAATTTTCAAGTTTTAAATAAACCTCTGCTCCGGATAATGTAGATAAAATCTGTGAATGTTGAAGTGGTGTTTTCCTTATAAAATTAGAAATACGTATCAACGCAGCATCAACCATTTCATTAAAATTAGGATTTATCACAGGATTTGATTATAAAGCTTAATGTATTGGTCAGTCATAGTTTTAACAGAAAATTCTTTTCCTTTTTCTATATTGCTCTGCTGCATTTGTGATCTCATTTTAGTGTCAGAAAATAATGACTTTAGAGCATTATAGTAATCATCAAAGGAATTTAAACCCACCAAAATGCCATTGACTCTATTTTTTATTATTTCAGGTATGCCACCAACATTTGAAGCTATAATTGGTAGACCAAAATCCATTGCATCCAATAAAATTGAACCCAAACCTTCATGTCTGGATGGAAATATAAACAGATCAAATGCGGCTAAATAATCTCCGATATTTTCTTTCTGCCCAACAAACTCAATATTATTAAGATCTTCAGTAAGCTGCTTGAAATGTTCCATGTCCTTACCTGAGCCTACTAATAAAAAACAAATTTCTGGAAAAGTCTCTTGAGTCATCTGTGCCAATTCTATTATCTGTAGTTGACCCTTATGGCTATCATCAAGAGCCCCAATATGCCCAACAATGAAGTCACCTCTTATTTTAGATCTAATCCTTTGAACCTCAACTTGATCAGTAGTAAATCCAGTTTTAGCGCTAGGTATAACTATGGGGTCAAGATTTAAATTAAAACTCTTTTGAATTGATTTAGAAATTGCTCGACTTAATGTCACTGTTTGATTCGCATTACTGTAGATACTTTTGCTGATAAAATTAGATCTTGGTGGTCTTTCCACTCTTCGGGTAATGATATGTTTTTTTTCAGCAGCTATTCCAAAAGACCAGATTGCTGCAAATACCCTTGATTCATGAAAATGCAATAATGGAGCGTCTTTAAAATATGTTCTACAGTCAAAACCATTTAATGACGATTCTATGACCTCAAGACTTTCAATTAATTTTGCATTAGCTGCTAAGGCAGAATTTGCTTTTGCTATTAAACGTTGTTCATGACCTCTAGAAGCCAATTCTTCCATTAAGAGAAAAGTCTGTCTCTCCCCTCCTCTAAAACCTCCTGCTAAATTGACATGACAAATTGAAGAGTCATTCATCAAAGTCAACTACTTCATAAATAGTTCCACAATAAGGGCACGCGGTTCTTTTGGTTTCCACTTCTAAAAACACCCTAGGATGACCGTCCCAATCATCGTACTCAGGTAAGGGGCAAGATAAGGGTAATGTATCTTTTTTGATCTGGATTAATTTTTCTTCATTTGTTGCCATAACTTTAACTATTCTATCAATAAAAAAGCCCTGCAGAGCAGGGCTTTTTAATCTTATAAGACGCCCTGATAATTACATCATGCCGCCCATGCCGCCCATGCCGCCCATATCTGGCATAGGTGCAACTGGAGCATCGCCTTGAGGTGCTTCTGTTACCATAGCTTCTGTGGTTAACAGCAATCCTGTAACAGATGCAGCATTTTGCAGTGCATATCGAGTTACTTTTGTTGGGTCAACAATACCCATTTCAACCATATCTCCATACTCATTAGTGGCCGCGTTATACCCAAAGTTAGCTTTACCTTTAGCGACTTCATTTAGAATCACTGATGAATCACTTCCGGCATTACTAACGATTTGTCTTAGTGGCTCCTCAAGAGCTTTTTTGAGAATATTAATACCAACATTCTGATCATCGTTATCGCCTTTTAACTTTTCTAAAGATGATTTAGCTCTAATAAGTGCAACCCCTCCGCCTGGGACAATACCTTCTAGTACAGCAGCTTTGGTTGAATTTAACGCATCCTCGACACGAGCTTTTTTCTCTTTCATCTCAATCTCTGTAGCAGCACCAACTTTAATCACTGCCACACCACCTGAAAGTTTAGCAAGACGTTCTTGCAATTTTTCTCGGTCATAGTCTGAAGAAGAATCTTCAATCTCAGCATTAATTTGGCCAATCCTAGCCTTAATATCAGACCCAGTGCCAGCACCATCAATCACAGTGGTATTTTCTTTTGTGATTTGAACTTTCTTGGCTGTACCTAAATCCTCTAAGGTTGTTTTTTCAAGACTTAAGCCAACTTCTTCTGAAATGACTTGTCCTCCTGTAAGAATCGCAATATCTTGCAACATTGCTTTTCTTCTATCTCCAAAGCCTGGAGCTTTAACACCAGCGACTTTAACAATCCCTCGTATATTATTAACAACCAGTGTAGCCAGTGCTTCGCCTTCAATGTCTTCTGCAATAACAAGTAGAGGTCTACCAGATTTAGCCACGCCTTCTAGTAAGGGAAGCAAGTCTCTAATGTTAGCTATTTTTTTATCAAAGAGCAGAATAAAAGGCTCTTCGAGTTCTACACTCTGACTGTCTGCTTGGTTGATGAAATAAGGTGATAAATAACCTCGATCAAATTGCATACCTTCAACAACATCAAGCTCATTCTCTAATCCAGAAGCTTCTTCAACGGTGATCACGCCTTCTTTACCAACTTTTTGCATAGCCTCAGCGATAACTTCACCAATTGCTGAATCAGAATTTGCTGAAATAGTTCCTACTTGAGCAATAGATGTATCATCTTCGCACGGTACAGAGATCGATTGGAGGTGTTCAATAACAACAGCAGTTGCTTTATCAATGCCTCTCTTCAGATCCATTGGATTAAAGCCAGCAGCTACTGATTTTAAGCCTTCTCTAAAAATAG
>ENA-ORXI01000713-ORXI01000713.1-sediment-metagenome-genome-assembly--contig:-NODE-713-length-27626-cov-10.319467_pt1 | contig 27626 bp, 29 predicted proteins | sample MGYA00237861_ERZ511468 | MGnify/ENA primary metagenome ERZ511468 (study PRJEB26299, sample SAMN06266213) | sediment metagenome | isolation source: Hudson Canyon methane seep mesocosm | place...
CCTAAAAGTAATTATGCGATTACTGGTTTATATTTCTATGATAACCAAGTCATCGATATGGCTAAAACACTCAAGCCATCGGAACGCGGAGAGTTAGAAATCACCGACATCAATAAAATCTACCTAGAACAAAAACAACTTAGCGTAGAAAAAATGGGCCGTGGTTATGCATGGTTAGATACCGGAACGCACGAAAGCCTTAATGAAGCCAGCACCTTTATTGAAACCATCGAACGCCGCCAAGGCTTAAAGGTTGCCTGCCCCGAAGAAATCGCCTACCGTAATGGTCTAATCAACGCAGAAAAATTAGCTGAATTGGCACAGCCACTCGCTAAAAATGGCTATGGTCAATACTTACTTAAATTATTAAAAGAAGACACTGCATTATGAAAGTGACCCCTACAAATATTCCAGACGTATTGATTATTGAGCCAAAAGTTTTTGGTGATAGCCGAGGATTTTTCTTTGAGAGCTTTAATCAACAAGCCTTTAATGAAGCCACAGGGCAAAATTGTCAGTTTGTACAAGACAATCACAGTCGCTCAACAAAAGGCGTATTGCGCGGCCTACATTATCAGATCCAACAACCCCAGGGTAAATTAGTCCGCGTTACTAGCGGCGCTGTATTCGATGTGGCTGTCGATATTCGCAAATCATCGCCTACTTTTGGCCAGTGGGTTGGCGTAGAATTAAATGCAGAAAATCATTGCCAACTTTGGGTACCTGCTGGCTTCGCTCATGGTTTTGTTGTTTTAAGTGAAACGGCAGATTTTCTGTATAAAACGACGGATTACTATGCGCCCGAATTTGAGCGTTGCATAGCGTGGAATGATCCCGCTATTGGCATAAATTGGCCAGTTGATGAGACACCGCAGCTTTCTGGGAAAGATCAACAAGGTACATTATTAAATGATGCTGAGATATTTTCTTAGCCCTAACTTCCTAACCGTTAATATCAACACAAATTTAAAGGCCTACAAGAAATTAATTTTAATATATATTTTCAATGACTTGCGTAGGATGGGTAGAGTGTCTTCTTGCGAAACCCATCACTTTATGCGCATTGTGATGGGTGTTTTTTCTCACCAAAAAATGTGTGGGTACCTATGCCTTGGTAAAGGGGAATGGGGGGGTAAATACATTATTTTATTCTCCTCAGCACCAGAGCGCTTATGCATGATCTAAATCTAACGAAACGCAGGTAACGCGACCCAACATTTTATGGGTCGCCGCCTGCCTGACCCTATAATTTATTTTAAGTCCTGCCCTGCCGTCCACAACCAATCACTCACTTCACATTGCGGCACAAAACCAGAAACTGATTCCATTAATATAGCTCTCATTTCTAAGCAATCATCCTCCTCGATTGCCGTTTTTAAACGGTCCAAACGCATATTAAGCTCATCCCAAGGAATAACATCCTCTTCAGCTCGCATAATCCTACAGTGCGCCGTATCAGAAACATTATCACCAATGAGTAATTCCTCATACAGCTTTTCACCTGGCCTTAGCCCTGTAAAACTAATTTCAACCTCACCACTAGGGTGGTGCTCATCTTTTACTTCCAAACCGCTTAAATGAATCATCCGCTTTGCTAAATCAACAATTTTAATCGGTTCACCCATATCTAATACAAAAACATCACCGCCGTGTCCCATTGCCCCCGCCTGTATCACTAACTGAGCCGCCTCAGGTATGGTCATAAAATAACGAATAATCCGTGGATCCGTCACTGTCACAGGACCACCTCGCGCAATTTGCTCTCTAAATAAAGGAATAACAGAGCCTGAAGAGCCCAGCACATTACCAAAACGCACCATCGTAAAGCGGGTATGATGGCCCTCCTCTAAACTTAATCCCTGTAAAACCAACTCAGCAAAGCGCTTAGTCGCACCCATCGTATTCGTTGGCCTCACGGCTTTATCGGTAGAGATAAGAACAAAAGTTTCGACATTGCAACTAATGGCAGCTTGAGCAAGGCATAATGTCCCTAATACGTTATTCTTAACCGCTTCCCCTGGATTATGTTCAACCATAGGCACATGTTTATAAGCCGCGGCATGATATATCGTTTGCACATTAAAGGTTTCACACACCCTATTGAGGCGCACTTCATCTGTGACAGAACCTAATATTGGGATAATTTCAAATTCACACATAGCCAATGCAACAACAGCACGCCTAAGCTCCTTATCAATAGAATAAAGCGCAAACTCATTAAGCTCAAAAAGTATGACTTTAGCAGGCTGTAAAATAATAATTTGCCGACACAATTCAGAAGCAATCGACCCGCCTGCGCCCGTTACCATAACCACTTTATCTGTAATATTTGCACTCAATAAAGACTGGTCAGGAGCTACAGCATCACGCCCTAATAAATCCGCAATATCGACTTCTTGCACCTCATCGAATTTAATTTTACCTTGTGCTACATCACTCATTCCCGGCATAGTTCTCACATGCACAGGATAAGGCTCTAATAATCGAATAATCTCACTTCTACGCCCTCGGGATGCAGAAGGAATTGCCAATAAAACATCTGTTATCTGATGCTTTTCAATCAAATAAGCCAATGCAGTCATGGGATGGATTCTCAAACCATTGACCTTTTGCTTATGCAATAACTTGTCATCATCGATAAAAGCAAACGATTTAAACTCTTGCCCACACTCTAATGCAGAGGCCAACTGCACACCAGCACGGCCCGCACCATAAATAATCACTTTTTTGGTACAACATTCACTAACCTTATTGTTCACCAACCCTGAATAAACATCTGCTAACCACCAGCGAGCAATAAAACGACTTCCACCGATAAAAAACAAAAGCACCAGCCAATTTAAAGGCGTTACGGTTCTGGGAACAACGCCTAGTCTTGTTTGGAAAACGACAACAGTAAAAATAACTATATACAGTGAAATTGCCTGAAAAATAGCCCATATTGCCCGGCCACCAATATAACGAATAATGGCGCGATACAAGCCGAATCGAATGAATATAGGAACCGCAAGAAAAGGACTAAGACAAAACAAAATCCAGATATCCCCTTTAGGTATATATAACTCACCTAAGCGCAAGGAAAATGCTGCCCATAAAGCTGATATGACCAGCACACTATCTACAGCAATTAAGATGGCTGCTTTTGTGCGCCGAGTAAGACCAAGAAACCAGAAGGCTAATTTATTCATTTATAAATATAAAATAATAGGGAAAAATTGATAAGTACTCGCTTATTATATGTTTGAATTATCGCGCAGGAAGGGTAGGCTGTCGAAATTAACCATGTTATACGTGCTTTACTTTCCCTCTTTATGGACATAAAGAATTTATAGGATGTGCCGACGCAGGAGGCGCATCAGCGGCTATTGATGCGCTTCGTTCCTCAGCTCATCCTATGGGTTCTATTTTTTTGTAGCTAATAACCAGGTTCATAATACTCTTAATAAACAGTTTTTTTCGACAGCCTAAGGCTATCCCATATTTGTCTTAATTATTTTAACCAGTCACCGCTTTGAATGTAGATTTAAATATTAAAACCTTAGATCTCTTACAGCGTCTTTTCACCAGTACCCTTAACAACTAACAACTCATCCAAAGTAGGCAAGCCAAAGCTATTTTTACTTTTAAACGCGATCTCATACCCCAACACATCTAAAATTAGATCCATTGTTCTTAATGTAATAGAGCCTAACTGAGCTCTTTCCAACTTCCCCAAAGTGACTCTGCTTATTCCAGCAATATCTGCCAATTGCTTTTGCGTTAGCTTTTTATCCTTGCGCATTATTTTAATTTTTGGCCCAATTTCGTCTAATTTCAACCGGCACCTCCTTATGCGTTTCATTTTTAAGTGACAAATTCCAAGTATCAAGCATTCTCTGTCCTATTGTTAAAAACCTTGGGTTTTTTACAATATAATCCTGCAAATCAACGATAGAAAGCTGCACCGCCTTCACACAGTCATCGTAAAATATATTTGCACTCTTCTCTGACATATAACAACTGTCAACACCAAATTTAATTAACTCTCTACGAGCAAACCACAACTTCTTACCAAACATGCTTAATGCAGGGCGCTCAGTAGAGACATAAACGGCGGTATTAACAATATCATAAGCAGGTGAAAATCGAATATTACTCATATCACTATCATAAAGTACGCCAAAATTTTTTAAATGTGCATCCCCATTTTTAAGCAAATAGCTCATGATGACCGTTTTATAAAAAGACTGCATATCCTTACGTTTATTAGCTACAACTCTGTAAAATACCTTTGCTACCTGTTCGTAACTTCCCTCATATTTTTGCTCTTTATTTTTACCAAGAAGCCCCAACACCTCTTCAAACCCCAAGTAGCTATTATTTTTCTTATCCAGATTAAAGCGTTCAACGATTAAAAACTGTTTATTCTCTGAGAGTAAAATAACAGGAATTTCCACGCCTGCTTTTTCAACAGCCTTGAGACAAAAATATTCATTTTCAGCTAAATGAGGATATTCAGCTCCCCATGTTTTAATAATATATTCTTTCGTAGTGAGCGATTCTTTGTCCTGTAGCAACGCCAATGTTTTAGGCTGCACGCCAGAAATAGCATTTTTACCTAAAAACATTTTAACTAATTTTACAAAAGTATCTTCACTATCATTTTTTAAAACATCATCCAAATCTAACACATCAAAGTTGCCAGCAGAAAGATCACTATCAAATAAAAGCCGACCATGAATGCTAGGACAAAGATAAGAAAACAACAAAAAGTCATTAATATAACCATGCTGTTTGTTCAGATAATTCTTTAATACTTCAAATAAATACCCCTCAGGCATATTCATATCAAAGATGGGATGCAAGCGACTCTTCCAAAGGTAGGTCGACGCTTTATAAGGCATAATTAAAGAAACGGGGGGGCTGTCAGGCGCATAATTAAACCCATAGCATTGACTATCACCTTCAAAAAAAAGCTCACCAACTTTTTTATTGTGTATTTTAACCGCTATTTTATCCATCACAAGCACCAAAAATGATAAATATAGTTATCATAATATTTAAAAATGATGAAAATGCAAACTTCTTTTATCTTTCCTAATCAATCGAGTCCGACCCGGTAGCATACCTGCTTAGGCGGCTGTCCATTCAGACTCAATCGTACCTGATGACAGATCAACACCACAATCCCATTCAGTGGGATATTTTCCATTATGTATTTTCAGAAAAACATCTTCATTTTTCAACTCAATAAATGCTTCTGATTTTAAGTAGGGCATACTTAGTAAAAATTAATTTAACATTTTTGCCGAATAGACTGAAATGTTAAGAGTGTATAAAGGCTAAGAGCTCTTCCAATAAATGATCACAGGTATCTACACTTTGTTTATACCCAGCGCAGTCAATTAAGAAATTATACCGATACTCTTCTGCACAAACAGTAACGACCTGTAATGCCATAAGATATTGACTTTTATCGGTTTTAAATGATGTGTTAGCAATTAATTCTTCTAACAATTTTTGTAATTTATGGCTTCGACTGTAGGCACCAAATTTACTTTTTGTTTCTAATAAATGCTTAATGAGTAACTCGATCATCTGCTGGTAATGAAAGCAATGAATAGAACAATCTTTAATATTTGTTTGATTTAAAATATCTAGTGTTAACGCATGCTCCCATGCTTTACCTGCTAAAGTCTCAACATTCTCAAATTTCTCAAATTTTTCTTGATACATACTTTTAGTCCTAAATTATCGAAAAATCAACATCTCCACCTATTTTGGTAATCAGCGCAGTGTTTTTCAAGAAAACTTATTGATCACTTTTGATAATGTCAGAAAAAACTCATCATCCCAAATAGCATAACCATATATCTATTGAGTGACTTTTGTATTGTGTGCTCAATACTCACTTTCAATATATTAAACTCACCCCTCAAGTCATTAAATTCGCCCTTCAAACTCGCCACATCCAAAGTTACCCCATTGAGTTTTTCATCATGATGGTTAATAGGATTACTTGATTACCCACAACTCTCAGTTAGACTCCGTCATTCCTGCATGTTTTTAGCAGGAATCTCGTTAAGCATAGATTCCCGATAAAAGACTTCGGGAATGACGAGTTTTTAATATACTGTTTTTAATGTTTTATTCTCTTATGGCTGAGGGTTGTACGTAATCAGGTAGGATTATATTGTGACTTTAACAAAAACGTATTAATATCATCTTGGGTTAAGCCCTCACCACGGACCAAATTTTTCCTCTATCTCCTTAACTTTTGGCGTAATCATTTCGATCAACATATCATCAACTTTTGTTTTATTCATAAGCATACTCTCTCGTTTCATATCCTGACCAATAATACTCCCTTTTGTTGACTCTTTAGTTCATATTTTCGTCCTGAAATTTACAACTTGAAGTATCACGAGTATAAATTTTCACACCAATACGATCAATATGTTCAATTAAATCACTATTTGTTAATTTTTCATATTGAGATAAGTCAACCATATAAGGCAAATACAAATCATCAATCTGACCTTCAATTTGCATCAATTCAAGAAACGGAAGTAACCGCCCATTAATTGTCAAATCAATATCTGATCCCACTTTATAATTACCTTTTGCGCGCGAACCATAGAGAACTACAGATTCAATAGCATCATGTCTTTGAAATACACTACAGAGTTTGTTTAATGTCGACCTTTTTAATCCAAATAATAGGGGAGTATTATCTGTTGCCATATAAAGATTCCATCACAGCTTTAAGTGTTGTGAAAAGAGGGTAATAATCATTAATAATCGCTATAAACAATGATTCAGCCGTATTCTCATCATAAGTATGTGAAGAGATGTTTCTACTCTGAATCATAGACATCCACAAATCACCCTCAGTAATTAAAGATACTTTAAAAGCGGCTCGGGTAGCATCTTTAGAACCCCTTATATTTTGCTCACCCTGATCTTCCAAGTAATCTTTAAGAACATTCCATGCCAACTCATGCGTAAATTCAAACGCCTGAATAACGCCTTGCTTTTCTAATTGAGACAACACTCTTTGCCGGCTAAGTAAAACTGCTCCCTCTAGCTGATTCAATGCTCTATTAAAGTTAACAAACCGTTGTTTCCACCTAATATCTGTTTTTGAAGAGTTCATTATTAATTTGCTTCTGTTATTTTCTTTAACGGCTTATCCATCGTAGTCATAGATTTACAGCCTAGTAAATCATGTGTTTTGAACTGTCAATCTACAAGGGAGGTCAAATAAACGAACGCCTGATCAACACCCACATTAATGCGAAACCCCAGAACGTTTAATCACCTTCAAAAAAGTAATCCACAAAATTTTAAAATCAAAGATAAAAGAACATTTTTGTAAATATTCAAAATCCAAATCAACCTTCTGAGGAATAGGCAATTCATCACGACCATTAACTTGCGCCCAACCCGTTAAACCGGGTAATAACTTATCTACACCTTTTTCTGTACGCAAGGCGATTAAATCATCCTGATTAAATAAGGCAGGTCTGGGCCCGACAAAACTCATATCACCTTTTAAGATTGACCATAATTGAGGCAGTTCATCTAAACTTGATTTACGCAGGAAATCACCGATAGGTGTTAACACGCTTTTAGGGTCTTTCAATAAATGCGTCGCTACAGCAGGTGTATCAATTTTCATACTTCGAAATTTAGGCATTTTAAAAATATGATTGTTTCTACCTACTCGATCAGACCAATACAGTACAGCTCCTTTTGATGTGAATTTCACCAATATAGCAACTAAAAAAATAGGCACAAGCAATATTACAACTGCCATAACCGCCAAAGCTAAATCAAATAATCTTTTCATCCTGAATTTATCCACAATTCTCATCCAAACAACATACTGGGCTAAAGGGTAAAATAACGCTTCTAAATCACCTCTAGTTGATACCTTTCATTGATAATTTGCCGACATCTCCCTTATCTATTCACTAATTTATTAATCGCATCCAAAATACGCCTTAATTCATTTTTTAGATGATAAATAGCATTTAATAGCTCTATCGCAGTTAACTCATTCTCTGCATAATCATGCGCAATCTCATTCCTTAAATCTCGTATTTCAAACCACTCATCTACATCTATAATATCTAACCGTTCTAACTGACTTAATATATCCAAAAAAGGCTTGTTAGTATTTTCACCTTGGTACACCAAAACTGATTTGAAAAGTTTAGCTCCCATACAATCCTGCAACTTAGAAAACCGATAAATAATTTGATCGCTATAAGCTAAATACTGTTTAGAATCTAAAATAACCAAAAAATCACTACGGCTGATAGGGAATATAACATCCAAAATCAACTCATCGAAAGCACCATTTAATCTATCCAAATGCTTATAACTTTCACTTAAATTATCTGCAACTTTCTGTTTATAAACTAAAGCTTTACCCCCCACTTTATCGCCTCCTTCTCTATTAGCCGAGTCTTATCCGTATTGAAAACAACATCTATTTTTTGATCACCTAACTCTCTTTTTACTCTCGCTAAGAATTTTATCTTTTTTTGAAACAGATCAGAGGTATTCTTTAAAACTAGATAGAGGTCAATATCCCCGCCTTTTTTAGTATCATCGACCCGGCTACCAAATAAATAGATCTCCCCTTCTAAAAAAACTTGATAAAAATATTTCTTAATTGTCTCTCTATATTTTCTCGGCAATCTCATGGGTAAGTTGTCCTAATATCAATTTTATGCCGATTGATTATACAATCAATCGCAATCTTAAAGCTGCATTCCATGCTTATTGGATAATAATCTACCTTATCCAATAAGCTGTAAACATTAATGCCCAGCTGTTTTCTTCAACTGCTCATCCATCGTAATCACAGGTTTCCAGCCCAATAAATCACGCGCTTTAGAGCTATCCACCTGCAATGAACCAAACAAACGATTAGCCACATCTCCTTTCCCTATCAACTTAGCTGCCAAGGTCATTAAGCTTACAGGGATAGGTAATAACAAGGGGTTTTTATCAAAAGCACGAGCTACTTTGCGTAATAATTCAGTCGTTGAAACATCTTCACCATCAGAAATCAAAAATACCTCATTGGCCGCTTTAGGGTGAGCTATACAATGAATAATAAAACTCACCAGATTATCTAATGCCACCAATGAGCGCTGATTATGAATAGCTCCAAAAGGTAAAGGAATGCCTTTTTTCATCCATTTAAGTAAACTAGAAAAGTTACCTTTAACACCTGAACCATACACCAGCGTTGGGCGAATAATAACGACCTCCATGCCCGTCTCTTTTGCCAACGCCAGTAAACCTTGCTCAGCTTCATATTTAGACAAACCATAAGGGTCTGTTGGCACAAACAGGTCATCCTCACTAAAACAGCCTGTTACCCCCTCCCCCTCAGGGAGAGGGCTGGGGTGAGGGTAGGTTAATTCACCGTTAACCTTAATCGAACTAATGAAAACAAAGCGCTTAACCCCAGCCTCTGCCGCTTGCCTAGCTAATTCCAGCGTTGCAGTCGTATTCACCTTACGAAACTCAGCCAAAGGATCTGCCACATCATCATGCATAATGTGAGCACGCCCTGCGACATGAATAACAACCTCTATATTTTTCAATATAGACTGCCAATCTCGTAGATCCGTTAAATCAGCGACTCTAATCTTTGTCGCCTCATCGGGCAAAAGAGAGTTTTCACGGCGCACTAAAGCAGAAACAAAAAAATGCTGCTCTATCAAGTTGCAAACCAATGCTCGGCCAACAAAGCCAGTTGCCCCCGTCACCAGAACTCTTTGACTCTTAACCACCTTTAACTCCCTCTAATTCTTGATAGCAAAATAGATGGGGGCTTACTAATACTACTATCAAGCTGACTGACCCCTTGATTCAGACCCCTTGATTCAAGTCACCGATTTCAACCTGCTCTTCCAGACCAGCCCCCCCAGATAAAGTCAAAGACAGTTTTCGAACTGTCGCAATCACCTCAACTCCTTCACGCAACAGAGCCTCTATCACCTTACGTCCAACAAACCCTGTCGAGCCCGTTACTAAAATCTTATCCATAAAACAATTTCTTCTAAAACCTAATATATATATCTAAAAAGGGAGTACGAATTTAAATATCAAACCGCAAAGATACTGCTAAACTTTTCCTTTATCACCAACCAAATAAAGGCAGAATTAGTATACAGATTACGCTTAAACATTCTCTTTGGCTCTTGTAGAAAGCGATGGAACCACTCCAAGCCAGCCTTTTGCATCCATAAAGGTGCTCGTTTTATTTCCCCAGAAACTACATCAAAACTTCCACCAACGCCCATAATAAATGGCGTGTTAAGAATAGTCTTATACTTGTTTAGGAACTTTTCTTTTACAGGGCTACTAATCGCGACAAAAAGAATATGCGAACCACTCTCAGCAATTTTTTTTGCAATCCCCTCCTCCTCCTCATGTGAAAAATATCCATTTCGATACCCTCCAATGAGATCAGGCGAATATTCTTGGGAATACCTAGCAACAACGGATCTAACAACCTCCTCTTTGGCTCCCAAAAAGAATACCTTATACCCTTTCTCAGATGACAACCTAATCAAATTTTCCATAAGGTCAATCCCCGTTACACGCTCAGGCAAAGGAGAACCTAAGATATGACTTGCCCAAACCACCGACTGGCCATCAGGGTTAATAATATCGCAATTAATAACAGAATCTTTAAGCTCAGCATCTTTGCGCATATTAACAAGCTTGGCAGCATTAACCACCACATGATGAATGCGGGAGTTATTTACAATAGAGTCATTAATCATCTCAACGGTTTCTTTCATCGTTAAGGTGTTTATAGGACAACCCAACAATTCAATTCTATTTTTCATATTTTACCTTTAAAATCTTAGAAACATTTACTCAACGTTCTGAGCTCAGCAACAAATAAAGTCTTTGAAGTAACTTTTCACTCACTTTTCTGGAGTCATACTCTTGAGCCGTTACCTGAGCATTTCTGCTATAAACGTTAAGACCACTCTCATCTAATTGTATAAACTTATTAATTACACTAGCAAGCTCTGTATGATTACCAGGTTCAAAAAGCTCACCATTATAGCCACTTTTAATATAACCTTTTAGCCCGCCAATATCTGCCCCGATAACAGGCACTCCACAAGCCATTGCCTCAAGCCCCACAAGCCCTAAGCTTTCCGGAAGCCGAGTAGGAAATACAAAGAGATCCATTTGATTAATAAAGTTAGGCAAATCCTTTTGCGAAATTAAACCAAAATAATTGACAACTTTGTCCAAACCCAACTTTTTAATGTTTTCAACAAATTGTGCTTCTTGAGCACCACCACCAATCATTATCAGTTTAATATTGATACTGTTTTGTTTAACAAGAACATTAACAGCATTAAGCAGCACGTCCCACCCTTTACCTTCATCTATCCGAGAAATATAGCCCAAAGTAAAAACATTTTTTTTTCTTCGGTTAGTCGGTGATTTAAATAGTGATGTATTGATACCGCCCGAAGGAGAGATAAAGATATTTTCTTTAGGAATGGAAAATCGCTGCGTAACAATGTCTTCAAAATAACTAGATGGAACAACAACAAGAGCAGATTTTTTAACAATAGGTTCAACAAACTTTTGTATTAATCTTCCCAGTTTTGAAGCCGTAAATACATCTCCTCCATGCGCATTAATCACCAAAGGTTTCTGTAAACCCCATTGAATCGGCACCAAAGGCAAAAGAGAATGCCCTATGTAATGAACATAAATCAAGTCAAACTCTTTTGTAATTAAATTCCTATAAACATCAAAAAAGAATCTTATGTATTTGAATAACTTATAAAATTTTGACCTACTTCTGCCTTCTATAATGGCTTTATGGACAGTAAAACCATTTAATATAAAACTTTCTTCAAAATTTTTAATAAAAACACCGTAACTTGGATGAGATGCTGATGGGTACATATTAGAGATAAGGAGAATCTTCATAGTGTAAACTCTGGCCACACGTTCATTGATCCATACATCTTTTGTAATTCAGTTTCTTTATCATACCTTCGAGCTCTTGAGACATATCATAATGAAAATTTAACTCACGAAGTGCGAGCACTTTTTTTGAGTGAGTCTTAAACTTTAACTTTATTTTTTCAATACCATCAAAATATAAAGGCAATGCAAATAGATGAACCAATGCTATATGATGCTTAGAGGCATGGCGCTGTACACCCAAAAGTTTTTTAGAAACAACTTGGTAGCTGTTCTCCTCAAAAATTTCTATATCAAACTCAGATTCATCAATCGATCCTTTCGTTGATATGAGAACAAATTCATATAAACCATCTACTGGACGAATAAACTTAACCTCCAGCTCAACGGGAAATTTATAGGAACTCCAATAAGTACCATAAGTCCAGTTTGCATCATAAAGATTCTCTACGCCGTGACTTTTAGAATCAATGGTACTAGAGGCCGTAATAGACTTGTATTTAGGTTGAATTCCATATTTTGAAACATCACCAAAATCATATTGCAAAAATTTATGCGCCCAGCTTTTAAAAGAGTTATTGTCAGTTACTGTATACAACCAAATTAATTGTGCGATGTGCAAATCATGATATTTACCCCCCGTTTTTGAAGCAATATTATGTTGGTTAGCATTAGGTGATCCGCTATAAAAAGAGTTGAACCCTGCATCAAATGATCCCAGATGACTATTAAGTGAATGAATGCCTTGATCAAAAAGTTGTTTAGCATCATTATCTTTTGTAAAACAAAAATAATCATACAACCCAGCGAGCGCAAAAATAAAGCCGTTTAAAACATGCTTTTCGGGAACGGTCGGATATTCATCATACCAAACACTAGTCCCCCAATTACTTCTGACACCACCATCTACAACACTCACCTTAAAAGATACAAGTACTTTTTTTGCAATATTTAAATACACCTCGTCACCTGTTAAAGCATAAGCCTCAATCATTACTGATAATCCAAAGCCTTGCGACATTGCGGACATCCAGCGATCAGGTAACTGATAGGATGAACCTTCAAGCGAATCATTAGTTAACCAACCTCCCCAAGAGCCATAGTCAGTAAAATTATTTTTTAACCAGTAGGCTAATTTTAGAAATTCGTTTTTACTTGAAGCGTTGCTTGTTTCAATATAATTAGAATAATAATGCAACGCTACTTGAGAAATAGTAATTGGATAATAAATTTTTCGTCCTTGAAAATTTAAAATGGGAATACCATCTCCATCCTTATTTTTTGACATTTTGCTATATTTCTCAATATTAGCCGACACCAAAGGGTACGGTTGAGGCAATACTTTATCTTGTGCAAAGACTGTTTTAAAACCAAAAAAAATCACAATCAACAAGTTTACTTGTAAATATTTCATAACACCTATTCAATTTCTTTATACTGACTAAAAGCAACCAAAGCAGCAATAAGAAAACCGGCGGTACCCGAACTAAAAATATGTCCAGAAGTTAAGCTTAAAGCCACAAGCAATAGTGCCATAAATACTACATATAACGCATAGGGATTTCGCAATTTGAAGCGCATGGCTTTATAAAGCACATAGCCAATAAAACCATAACAAAAAAACACCCCAAAAAGACCATAACTAAGCAAAAAATCAACAAAATCAATCTCGACTAATTTATTTGCAGAAACATAATGAAACCAAGATTGCCCCGCCCCAAACAATAATTCCAGCACGGAGTAATGAGTACTATAGGCACCTAATGCTTCGACAGCCCAAACATTTCGATGACTTAGTAGGAATGTAATTAAATCAACTTTGTCATAAAAATAACTGAGTCGCTCTATTAGATTTGATTTAAAAAGCACATAATATAAGACAGTTGAACCAACCAATGACAATAAAATTAAAATTGCAAGCGAATAATAGAACGCCTTTTTGGGGATTTTAAAGCTATGACTACCATTTATCACTTTTATACCTAAAAAAACTATGATAATTAAAAATGATGCCAGCACAGAAACTTTGGAGGTTATTAATGCACTTGAAGTAAGCATTACAAAACCAACGATAAAAAAATTAATATATTTATTTTCCACTAACAACTTCATTTGTAATATTGCACCGCTTAATATTAAAGCCGCGCTTAATTCATTCCCCGCATAGATGAAACCTCGCGTTCCAATCCCGTTTCCGTCAATAGAAGAATACATTGGATAACCAAGGCCCAAAGCACCAAGAAAAGTGTTTACTAATAAAAAACAAAAAGCTATTTTTACAATTAAAAATACCTTCTCCGTCAAATTTATTTTAATTAGTTCACTAAAAAAATGATAAAAAAACACTGTCGCCAGAAATTTCATAATCCACCCAAGCCCCTTCAACGCGGCACCAATATCCTCCAACATCAACGCATGAAAAGACCAATAAAACCCGAAAATAAATGTTAGTGATAATACATAAAATGCTTTGTTATTTCGTAACATAAAGACCAGCACCAACATCAACACAAAGAGTTTGTATGGTACAGAAATGGATGGAAAATTGTGCCTTAACAGTAGCCCATTAACCATATCTATGGGAATAAAGCCAAAAAACATAATCACAATAATGCGTACTAGCAATACACCCGAGAAATCTAAGGGGCACCGCTTAAATACTAGCAATTGATTCATGCAACTCCCTCCTTATTTAATCTGTTTGCAATAAACTGCAGCAGGATTTGGATTTTTTATATTTTCAAATAAACTACTGAATATAGAGAATATCATTAAGACTTAACCTTGGTGATTCAGCAACTAATAATTCATCAGGAATATTACCTATAGCAATTAAGGTAACAATAACATGAGAAGCAGGTATACCAGCGACCTTCTTAATTTCCATATCTAAATCAGCTGTTACCGACCAATTCAAAAAACATGAACCTATCCCTAGCGATTGAAGGGCATATACAAAACTCATTGCCATAAGCCCTCCATCTACATAAGCTTGATTACGCTCACCAGTACCTATGAAGCATTGCAAATCTGAAGTTACCGCAACAATATGACTAGCCAAGTGACCGAAACCACGATTCCCGTTTTGCAAAGCCAATATTTGTTTTTTTTGTTCCTCTCCCCCGTATACAAAAATACTAGTTGTTTGCCTATTACAAACAGATGGAGTTTTTTTAGCAATATTCGCCGCCTCTCTTATAAGGCTTTCATCTACGGGTAATTTGCTAAACACCCTAATACTATGCCTGTTTTTTGCCAGTTGCTTAAAGCTTCCAGAACATTCTGATAAAATTTCTTTTCGCGTTATAGATACAGTTCCGCCCTCATGATTCAAAGATTGAGGAACTAACTTCTTCAAATCATCTAAAGCTTCATCTAAAAAACTCAACCTAACGCCATGCTCCAAATTAAATGATTGGTATTCACTCAATGAATTTATGGTAGCCCATACAGTACTATCTGCACCATAATTAGTTATATATCGATTTAATAGCTTAAGAGTCTTTACTATTACAGGCTGTCCAAACCCTGACCTCGTGTCATAAAGAGACAAACCCTTCTCAATAATATGAAAATTTTTATTAAGCATCGATCTAAGCTTAACTTTATTTAATAGTCCTATAAATGTCGAGGAGTAACGCGCATACCTATATGAATCATATAGGTAATTCAAAGGATATATTACTAATTGCCTACAAAGCTTGAGCACATCTATCAGAGACCCCGATATGTTTTTCTTTAAAAAGTTTTTTATTTTCTTGTAAATATCCATACTCAATTCTAATTTTTTAATAAAATCACTGTAAAATCTCTTATTTTAAAATCAATACAACAAGCTCAACTACAGCTATGTTTCAACCTCTGAATGAATACTTCATGCTCTTTTTTTATTTTCTCATTAGAGGATTGAAGCCCATTAGATATTTCTTTTCGCTTGCTTATGATCTCCAGCATGAGGCTGTAAATTTGATCGATATTTTCATAATCTACACAAAATTTTTCCATCGCTATATTCTGCATATAACCTCTAATTTTATGCTGTGTATTAATAGTGACCGTAGGGATAAATGCGGCAGTAGCTAAGATTGCCACATGCATTCGTGTAGAAATAAATAATTCTAATTGAGACAATAACCCCGTATATTCATCAGGAAAATATGGCCTATTTTCCAATATTGCCACCTCAAACTGAAACGAAAGCCTTTCCTTCAGGTTAAGGCACAGCTCATAATCCACACTAATACCGTTACGTACATAATTTGAAGGCATGATTAAGATCTTATAGTCACTCGGACTTAATTTCTGTATCTGCTCTCCAACAACCAATACAAAGTCAATTTCCTGCCTCATTTCATGGTTTGGTGGCTTTGAAATTGTCACACCAATTACTTTCTTATCCCTATCATCGAAATAAGAATGAACATCAGCGTGACCAACCTCTTGTTGAATTGCCACATCGGGCATAAACATTATTTTATTATTGTCGAAATTTAAGTCCTGTAATGTTTGATATGATGGATTATCTCTTCCTGCATATAAAGTTGCATTTTTAAGGGCTAACTTTACAAGTACCCGTGTCCACTTCTTTTTAAGAGGCCCAACACTCTGAGGGAATAAAATGAATTTTTTTCCCTTTTTGATAGCCATCCAATAGGTAAAGAGCCAAAAAGGAAGTGCGGCAGAGTAGGTGTCACCAATTATTTCACCACCACAACTAATGCAGATATCACACGTATCAATTATCTCAATAGCTTTTTTTTGATCCTCCGTAAAAGTAAGTTTATTAGAAGATAACTGCAGTGTATTTTCGTTTATAATATGAATAATCATAAACACTGCTTGTTTCAGCGCCCAAATAACCTTGCCTCTTTTGCCTAGCCCAAACCAAAAACCCCCAAACATTGGGTTGTATAGATGTTTATAGCGAGCCTTGTTAGTTTCAATATCCATTGTGATAATGTGAAATTCACATTCGCCAAGCGCCTGCTTACAAAGCTTAATGGTATTTTCAAGAAGTGCACCATTACCCACATGTATAGTGCTATAAGTATCCATTAAAAGTATTTTCTTCACTTTAACCCTTCAAATGCAAGTGTCGTTCTAATTTGTTTAATGTTATCCACAAAAATCATTAAAGCCAAAGCAGCAACTAATAATTTAAGACCCATTTCTATTTTATAAAAAAACAAGAAGTAAGCACTTAGCAAAACGGTGCTCACTGAAAAAATTTCTTTTATTGTTATAAAGTTTGTGAAAATAATTTTTAGACTGCTAATTTTATACATGAGCACCAATACAAACTCAGTAACAATAGTAGCAACTAGCGCCCCATAAGCACTATATTCTGGAATAAGAACATAATTAAGTCCAATATTGATAAATACACAAGTAAGAGATGTAATAACCTTAATGGAGTTAAAACTAGATGCAGAAAGTAATGCCGTATAGGTGTACATAGAAAACCGAAAAACGATAATTATACTGAGCAATACGAGCATATTTGACGCACCAAAAAACTCACTACCAAAAGAGAAAGCAATAATCTCATGAGCAAACAACATTGTCATAATAGAAAAAAATAGTGATAGGTATATATTCATAGATTGAATTTTCAGTGTCAGCGTCCTAAGTCTTGTCATATCATTTGTATGTATGAGGTGCGATATTTTCGGATAATACTGTTTAAATAAAATATCAGCAAAAACCACAAGGGTCATATAAATCTTGATTGCTGCCGAATAGAGGCCTATTTCTTTAAACGGCACTCCCATCCACTTAAGCATAATGATATCAATCTGCACGAAAATAATCACGAGCAAGGCATGAAGCATATAACTCCATGAATTAAAAACATAGCGCTGTAAAAACTTTAAATCAAATAGCCTTAATGATGAAGCAAGATACTTAAACTTATAATGTTTTTTTATCGCAACAACCAGATAAACTAGTTTCGCTACAATAAAGGCCGAATACATCAGAACAAGATCATTTAAAGTAAAAACATTAAAAATAACTAATAGAATAAACGCCGATTTTTCAATGATTATTAAAATAGACTCATGATAATACAATCCATTTTTATAGAGTGATGAACGAAATATTGAAATAATAGATTCTAAATAAAATGATATCACAAGTATCACAACATAGGTGCTTTTCTGTGATACTAATGCACCTATGATTACCAATGTTGCAATGAGTGTTTTAAATATAAATATATTTTGAAATACTTTTAGTGATTCTTTTTTTGTAAATTCACGTATTTGGTAAAACTCTCCTCCCAAATTAAAAAGGACAAATACAATCGATGCGATTGCAAAGTAGTATGAAAATTGGCCAAAGCTTTCCTTGCCAAATTTTTGGGCCAAAAGCATAAAAAAGAAAAACATAATTCCTTTTTCAAAAAACTTTGAAGCTATGAGAATAAGAGTATTTTTCACTAAAGGACCTAACAATACTTGCTAAAAAAAGCTATTACAAAAGAGCTTACTGCTGACCGAAGAGCACAAATCAAAGGGGTCAAAACCAAAGAGGTCAGACTAGATTGGTATGCTTTTGCTCATTGTTAGCCTGGATTCTTCGTAAAAATACGGCCTTTTTTATGGCATAACGAGCCACCAACAACCAACACTATTACACCCAAATACCTTTTGCATCCACAATCAAACCCTGAACTATTTTTTCAGATTTGAACTGCGCATGATCAACCAACATGACATGAATATCCGCACTACTAAGTGCAGTTGCCATTGTGACTAATTCAACATTAGTCACTGAATTAGGTAATGAGTCGATATTAGGTTCAACTGCCTGAATACGTCCAGCATGCATCGCTGCAATCTGCTTAGTGATCCGTAAAGCTGGGCTTTCACGTAAATCATCGATATCAGCCTTAAACGCCAATCCATAGCAGGCAATAGTAACGTCTTTAGCCGTTTTAGTCAGATTTTCTTGTAAAAAATCAGCTAACGCGAGTTTCACTTTATTAATGACCCACTCAGGCTTACTATCGTTAACTAATCTAGCCGTATGAATTAATTTTGCTTGGTCAGGCGTTTTACTCACGATAAACCAAGGATCAACAGCAATACAATGACCACCAACGCCTGGGCCGGGTTGTAAAATATTAATACGAGGATGACGGTTAGCTAATGCGATCAACTCCCAAACATTGATATCCAACTTATCACAGATGATTGAAAGTTCATTTGCAAAAGCAATCTGTACGTCACGACAACTGTTCTCTGTTAACTTTGCCATTTCTGCGGTACGCGCATTGGTAATAACACAATCACCCTGCACAAAGGTTTTATACAGTTCAACTGAGCGCTGCGAGCATTGCTCAGACATACCACCGATTACACGGTCATTTTCCACAAGTTCTCTTACTACATGACCAGGCAATACCCGCTCTGGACAATGAGCAACATTGACATCGGTATTTTCATCAGCATTTTGTGGGAAAGATAAATCTGCACGAGCCTCTGCCAACCATAACGCAACTTGCTCCGTAGCTCCGACAGGAGAGGTAGATTCAAGAATAACTAAGTTGCCTTTTTTCAGTACGGGTGCAATGGCCTTACATGCTGATTCGATATAACTTAAATCTGGCTCTGGAACATCACCTTCTGCACAAGGTTTAAACGGTGTTGGCACTGCAATTAAAAAAGCATCTGCTGGCTCAGGCACTGTCACGGCTTTTAAATAACCTTCGGTTACAGCAGCCTGAACCAGACTATCGAGTTCAGGCTCAACGATATGAATTTTTCCTTGATTAATAGTATCAACGGCATACTGATTGACATCGACACCAATTACTTTTTTCTTACGTGAAGCAAACATGGCTGCTGTAGGCAGGCCGATATAACCTAAACCAATAACTGAAATTGTTTCAAATGACATTTTTAACCTATTTATTATTTTCTAAAATATTAAGAATTTTTCAAACCAAGAAATCAAGGAAATCAATGGCATAATCAATAATCAATGGAAAATCAATGGGGCCAGACTCTAATACCGCTTCCAAGAGCAAGCTAACTCATTAATATTACACAACTGCATACTCTCCCCGAGGTTTTGTCATCAACGGAAAAGCCTTGGGGCGTCTCTTCATAACTCTCGGCTGATTAGGGCGTTTACGTTTCCTCACTTCGGTATAAGCCATTGCTTTTAGTCACCGATAGAGCAGTTTTTCTAATACTTTACTGGTCATTGTTACGCATAAGCCCAAAAAGCTAGAAACCAAAGGGATCAGACTTTAATGCCGCTACCAGCCGACACCCAAATCAAAAAATCAAAGGAAAAATCAAAGGGGTCAGACTCGATTGATTTTGTGAGATACTTATTTTTCTCAATCAATTCTCTGCCTGTTTTTTAGAGTGGCATTCTTTTCTGTTGAGCTCGTCATTATCACTCCTTTGCCGCAACCTACTTTTAACTCCATAATTAATAAGACGTGAATAAATGGCTTCAATACTTTGTTTTTTATTGAATAGAATATTAATGACAATGCTCATTTCTTCTGGCTCATCTTCATAAGTATGCGATAAGGTGTTTCTAATTTTTCTTAGCTCTAACCATTGCTCTGTGCTTTCTAAAATATTAAGTTTTTCTAGTCTATTGAGTAAATCAATGAAGGATAGTTCTTCTACATCTTCTTCTAGCAAGATTAATATTAATTTAAATAGCCTTCTTCCGATGGTGTCTTGTAGCTTTGCAAAGCGAAATAAATATTGATCAATATGACTTATATCATCTTCACTCAGTGCATCATATTTCTCTTTATTTAATGGTAGTATTGCAGCTGCCTTTTTGTAGGCACTGTTCATTCTTAAAATGTGTTTATCACATTCATTAATGACCTGTTGTAACTTTATTTGATCAACACTCATAACTTAACCCCTGTTCTTATTGCTTCTTGCTCTATAAGTCTGCTCTTATCTTTAGCAATAACAACGTCTACCTTTTGCTCTCCAATGGCTAAACTCAGGCTCACTAAGAATTTAATCTTTTTACTGTATAGCTCTTCGACATCATTTTCCTTAGAAGGAATAATATACAGATCTATATCTCCTCCTTTTTTACTATCATCCACTCTTGAGCCAAACAAATAGACTTCTGAAGTTTCATCAAAACATTCATGCGCTATTTTAACGATTGCTTTTTTGTCTGCTTGCGTAATTCTCATAATAAGCGGTATTAGCAGGTATTAGGGCAGAGTCGATTGATTTCATTTTTTAGCCGGCCATCCTCAATATACCGACGACTAACCCACCCATAGCAATCAATACACCAAAGCTCCAACGCATTTGTAATTTTATTTCTTGATGTATATCCATAATGGCTTTACTTTGCATCAATGGGGGCAGACTCGCTTGAAAACAGATACATTACTTGCTTTCCAAAAGGCTCCGATTTTTCCTGCACTTATGCTACCTTCAAGTAGTCACTATTTTCGGCTTTTAACAAATCAGCACTGCGCTCGACAACAAAATAACCTTGTTTCAATAATTCGTCTTTCGTTTCTTCGTTAAAATAAAAAGAAGCCATCGCACCATAGAGTTTGTAATCCTTATAGATCGGAAACAGCTTTTTAAAATTGTAAAATTTACGCTCTAATTTACCAATATCCTCTAAATGAGCTTTATATTTAACTTCAATAATGGCAATAGCATTGCCATTCGTTAAAAATATATCGTATTCTTCCTGAAGCTGGCCACGATGCTTAGACATATTTTTGGTAACATCGTCAAAAGCCAAACTGCCTAAGTGGTTATCTTTAATTAAACTGTTATAAAAAAAATCTTCTGCCACATCACCTTGGTTAGTGCTAATTCCACCCAGCATCTTGGCTACTTTATCTAATTTTCTATCTGTTTCTTTTAGTTGGGCATCCGTTTCTTTCTGAGAAACTGCCAAACTTGCAACCAATGCTTTTAATTCATCGTCAGTCATTATTTTCACACAGGTTAATAATTTAAAGTATAGGCTGGACTATAAAGCAGCAAAGGGGCAGACTCTAATGCCGCTACCAGTCGAGTAACTCCACAGGTAGGAGGCTGTGAAAGTATTCAATATAATCCCCCTCCTTCTCAAGGAGGGGCTAGGGGAGGTTTTATATTTAATTAAAATATAAATAATATCAATGACCTATGTTTTTATAGATCCCCCCTTCTCAAGCATAGGTATCTACACAAGTCTTAAAGCCTTCTCCAGTGGGAGAAGGTTGGATGAGGGGAATCAAAAAATGCTCTTCAACCTTATGCTCTAATATCAAAATAACTAAAGCAAACAGCGTATTCTAATTTCTCCGCACCCAACCCTCCCCAGCAAGGGAGGGCTTTATTTTCTAAACCTTCTAAACAATTTATCAAAATCAACTGTAGGCTTGCAAGTCGTATTTTCAAACGTATAAGATGAGTTAAAGAAATCACCTTGCTTGTCATACTTGCTATCTATTAGTTTATATACTTTTGCAATAAGCTCATTTGGATATATTATAATATAATAGTTTACTTTCTCTTTTTCGTATATCTTAAACTTATACTTTTCATCTCTTTTTGCAGTTGATTTACTTATCACTTCTACAATTATCTCAGGAGCTTTTGTGATGTATGCATCATTGGGTTCGTCACATATAAGAGCTACATCTGGTCTTAAAATTGTATCATCATTTATTTTATAATCCTCTTCACCTAATACCATACATCTATCGCACTTTTCTATTTCATTATTAAGTTGAGTTATAATTTTCCCTGCAATACTCTGATGCTTTATCGTAGGTGATGGTGCCATGGAAATAGGAATGCCCTCTATTAGCTCCCAGTCACCTTCCCAATTAATATAATCATCGTGAGTATAGTTTAATTCTTCTATTTTTAAAGCACCCATCTGTTATCCTTTCTTTAAAGCCCATAGCATGTGGTGAACAAAGAAATCAATGCAAATCAAAGAATCAATGGGATCATTAGACTCGATTGATTTCATTCTTTTAGCCTGCCACTCTCAATATGCCGACAACTAATCCACCCATAGCGATCAATACACCAAAGCTCCAACGCCTTTGTAATTTTCTTCTTGATGTATACTCATAATGGCTTTACTTTGCAATTCAAATTATTTTTCTATCTTTTCAAAGCGCTTTTCAAAATCAGAGCGCATTTGCTTTAGCTGTCTATCGACTTGCTCAATGTGTTTTTCAATTTGTGCAAAATTCATTAACATTAACTCTCGTTGATGTTTTAATTTCTCTTCTACCCGTGTTGTTCTTTCTCGCAATTCTAATTCGTAACGAATATTTGCATTACCTACTTCAGATGTGGCTTGTATTGATTTTGTAATTAATGCTTGTATTTGTTCTATATCTTCTTGTGCTAGCGCCATAATTTATGACCTCCTTCATTCAATAGTGAATCACTGGCGTCTATCGTTTGATTTCACTATTTAACGAACATATCTGCTAATTTTAACATGGTAACAATGAGAGCAATCATGCCTATTGAGCAACGCATATTAGTATTACTAGCTTGACTTATCTTTAGCTCTATATTTTTCTCAAAGAGATCAAATCGTGTGTTTACGCTAGTTCCAAGTAATTTAACATCACTTTTTAAAAGCGAGAACTCACCTTTCAACCCATTAAATTCACCTTTTAAACCGGCTACATCGGCAGTTACTTCATCTAATTTTTCATCGAGGTGATTAATATGGTTATATTGTGATTTTAGCAATAATGTATTGATATCTTCTGGGCTCAATCCCTCCCCACGACTAAACTTTTCTTCTATTTCTTAAATGCATGGGCTGATCATTTCAATCAGCATATCATCTACTTTGGTTTTGTTCATTTTTTGGCTCTTAACCATTAACCTAGCCAGGACAAAAGCAGGGCTAGGCCTTTCTTTTTGCAATCACTCGACTTATTAAAATCACTATAATTAACTTTTCTGTTTCTAAAATTTTGTAGGCAATGCAATACGATTTGTTTATTTGTCTACTAATAAAATTTATTATATCATCCTTTAAATACGCAAAATCGGAGGGTTGGCGTGAGGAGAGGTGAATAAAATCAAGGTCTTATTACCTATTTCCCGTAACTTCTCATTATTAAAGGGACAGGTAGTTTTTCCAGTGCGCCATTCCTGCATGCTCTTAGCAGGAATCTATGCTCAACGTAGATTCCCGATAAAAGACTTCGGGAATGACGATGTTTTTACATGTATTTGCCTGTAAATAATGAGAAGTTATCTATCTCCCCTCATCCAGCCTTCTCCTTCAGGGAAAGGCTGGATGACTTATGTAGATAACTATGGCCAAGAGCACTTAAGTCAACAGCATTGAGCCTGACACTACCCGTATGCCTAACTTGTATGATTCGTACCGAAAAAGCCTCATTAGCGCAAGATACTAATAAACCCGGACCTATGCTTTAGCTATTAGGCCGTAACAGCATCAATATCTTCCTTTCTCTTTTTAACAGCATTTCTGATAAAAGCCGCAAAGATACCTAACATTCCACCTAGCAATATAGCAATACTAATAACCAGTAATTTTTTCGGTTTTACTGCCTTTTCTGGTTCAACAGCCACCTGATCCAACCTTACAACTCGAATGGCTTCTGCATCGATTTTAATCCCGCCTAAATATGAATACTGTTGTTTTAGATCATTTATTTTTCCAATGAATGGGTCATCTGACTTTCGTGCGTTTAATAATTGAATTTCACGATCAATTGCTTTTATCCCTCTCATATAATCCATATTAAGTCCATTTGCCGCTTGGTTAATTCCTGAATCTTTTATCCCTGCCGCTTTAGCTATTTCCAGCGCCTCTTGCAAGCGCACCACCCTGTCCAACCTGCGAGCCTGTGCAACCGCTCTTATTGACGCCATTTTATCTGTAATGTCTGTTTTTTTACTTTCAACCTCTACAGTTAGCGACTGAATAAGCTGCTGCTGAGTCTGGGAAGCAACAAAATCAATATATTGATTTAACCATTCTGCCGACTTAGCCGCATCATCTAATTCAAAGGACAAACTAACAAATGACGTATTATTTTTTTTAGGGATATTGATTGCCAGTTTCTCATAAAAGTTTTTTTGAAAAATAGTCGCCTTTTCAATCGATTTAATTTCTCTGTCTTTCTTATACCAAGCAAGTAAATTGTGCTCATTATAAAACTGCTGCCTTAGCTGTCTCGACTGAAGGTTATTTAGGAAAGCCTCATACACAGACGGTATAGTATATTGCTGCACACCTTGCACACCTTGCACACCTTGCATATTTAAGCCCTGAATATCCTGCTGCAACGGCGGTAAAAAAAAGGCCTCTGCTTTATATACTGGCTTCGTAACTACCAAATAACCAGCAGCAATCATAGTGACTAAAAAGGTCACCATAATAATTAACGTTTTCTGTTTCCATAAAATGTTCCACAGCTCAAACAAGTCTATTTCATCATCTTGTTGATATGCAGGCATATAAGAAGGTATTTGTTGAGGTTCTTTTTGCATTATTCTTTATTTACCTTTTTTAATTTTCAAAACATTCACATTAAAAGCGTGCAGCTCTCGTTATCATACGGCCTTCAGTCTAACCTTTATCTCATTATTCTTACACGTTATTTGCGAGAACCTATAAGCATGATTGCCGGTAGAAAAACCTTAGGAATAAGCAATATGTGCTGTGGAGCCGCAATTTAATAGCATGAGATTCCACAGTTTTGTGGGAACGAATTAGTCACAAAATCGCGGCTAAAGCCACTCCCACAGGAATATACATTAAATAAAACCCGAAACTTTAGGTTATGAAGCACTAAAACACACCTAGACGTGATCTCACTTTCATTCAAAAAAAACGACTCGCTTGATCAACTGCTGTTAAAAAATTTCCGGATTACCCACAAGCTTCAGCTACCTTGAAAAATGATTTTAAATCAAACAATTTACCATTGTAACGGGGGAAATAGCTGCTCCGAATCCCGTACTCCACAAGCTCCATAACCGGCTACATGAGATTTTTCTAATCGGCTGAAGTTATACGTAATCAAATAGTCTTATGCGTAACTAATCCAATAACCGCAAAAAACTCCTGACACCAATTATATATCAAAACCCTAGCTCACACTCTACAGACAATTCTATTTAAAATTCACTAAACCATGCCTGGATATTAACAAGAAACCAAAACGCCTTTGCTTAGCACTCTGTAAATTTAAAAAACCTGTCAAGAAAATAGAATATTTATCACCTTAGAGTTAAGGTAATGTCTTTTGGGAGGGGCCTTTAGCCGCTATTTCATACAAGTCTCGGCTAAAAATCCCTCCCATCAATACCCTTGCAACCAAAACTGCTAAAATACTTAGGTACGAATAAATGCGAACCTACAAAAATAATTACATTAATTATGCCTCGGCACATACAACACCCCCAAATTATTGATACTTTAAGTCATGCAAGCTACTGAACTCCCTTTACGTGACATACACTTACCTGATGCGATTAGCTGGTGGCCACCGGCTATGGGCTGGTGGATATTAGCCGTATTAATACCACTTTGTGGCTATTTAATATTTAGACTATATAAGCGCCTGACGCGAAAAACTGCACTGAAGTTTGCTAAAAAGCAGCTAAAATCACTAAAACTAAACGAACAGCTGACAAAGCAGGAAAAGTTGATCGCTTTATCCAGTTTAATACGCCGTACTGCGGTTAGTCTTTATCCGCGTACCGAAGTTGCCAGTTTAACCGGTGAAGCTTGGTTAAACTTTCTGGATCAAAGCATTCCTATTAAAAGTTTCAATAGCGATATTGGCTGGTTATTAACTAACGCACTTTATAGTCCCGCAGATAACAGCCATTATCTCGCACCTTTATTTAACTTATGCGAAACTTGGTTAAACGCACAAAAAGAGCCTAAAACATGATTCATTTTGCTTGGCCGTGGCTATTCCTTGCCCTGCCCTTTCCTTGGTTTATTCGCCGTTTTACACCTGCCGTCAATAGCGTAGAGCAAGCCGCACTTAAGGTGCCTTTTTTAGATGATTTTAGCATCGCGCAAAGCCAACAAGTCACTCAATCAAACAAGCCTTGGGCATTATGGCTCGCTATCTTTGCTTGGTGTTTATTGGTCCTTGCCTGTACGCGCCCGCAATGGCTAGGTGAGCCGATAGAGCAAGGCGTTAGTGGTCGTGATTTAATGTTGGCGGTGGATTTATCGGGCAGTATGGAAGAGCGCGATTTTATAGTAAATAATCAAGCCGTTGATCGCTTAACAGCCACTAAAACCGTGGCAACCGAATTTCTTGAGCGACGTATTGGTGATCGTCTCGGGCTTATTTTATTTGGCACGAATGCTTATTTACAAACACCTTTAACATTTGACCGTAAAACAGTCCAAGTTTTATTAAACGAAGCTTTTATTACCCTGGCCGGTGAAAGTACCGCCATTGGTGATGCCATCGGGCTGGCGGTAAAACGCTTACAGCCACAAAAAGCAGACAGCCGCGTGTTAATCTTATTAACTGACGGTGCCAATACTGCTGGTAAAGTCTCCCCAATCAAAGCCGCAGAATTAGCCGCTCAATACCAATTAAAAATTTACACCATCGGTATTGGTGCGGATGAAATGACGGTACGTAGCTTTTTTGGCTCTAGGAA
>ENA-ORXI01000714-ORXI01000714.1-sediment-metagenome-genome-assembly--contig:-NODE-714-length-27616-cov-3.425397_pt1 | contig 27616 bp, 14 predicted proteins | sample MGYA00237861_ERZ511468 | MGnify/ENA primary metagenome ERZ511468 (study PRJEB26299, sample SAMN06266213) | sediment metagenome | isolation source: Hudson Canyon methane seep mesocosm | place: USA:Hudson...
CAACAACGGCCAACAGATCCCCATCCAAATCACCGCCACCCCGTTCGACACCGAGCAGAGTTGGCCCGAGGAGTACACCGCCACTATTACAGTGACAGTGACAGTTGGAATCTCCTCTCTGTTGGATATCCTTGTCAACGAGATAACCCATCCCCGGCTCTCGACCATGGTCATCGGCCTAGTCTCCATTCTACTCCTATTCGCAGGCGTCCAAAGCAGAATGAACCGCCGCAGATGGACAGCTCACCTCGCTTACCTCGAATCCCTAGGGGAGGGAGATGAAGATGAGGAAACTGAGGGCGAAGACTCTGATTTACCCTCTCCTGTAACTTCTATTGAGGAAGAGGATTCGGACGATTATGAGGATGACGAGATCGAACTCGTTTGAGTATATCTGAATCGGCGTCCGAACGGCGCTCCATTCGTCTTAAGACCCGTAGTTTCTGCCGTAGGCAGTAGAAGGCTTCAGTATGTACGCAGTTTCTGCTATGACAGTACGCTCTGAGATGTCCCGCAAGCGTCGCTCGGCGCTGATGTTCAGCGCCTTGCTACTGCTTTCGTCTTACGCTGCTCTCGAGTTCGGTGTATGGGAGGCAAAAGCTTCCACCGATGCCGATGGAGATGGCCTTACCTACGGACTTGAGTTTTACATCAACACCCAACCTCAAGATTGGGACTCTGACAACGATGGCCTACCTGATGGATGGGAGTGGCAGTACGGCTTGGACCCACTTTCAGCCACGGGGGATAACGGCTCCACTGGGGATCCCGATGGCGATGCCTTCACCAATCTCAACGAGTACCAGTACGGAATCCCAGCAGGGTGGGATTCGCCCTCGACTCCCTCAGAGCTGGATAATGGAGTGTGGTGGAATGGTACCGTACCCACAAGGAATTGGGACGAGGAGAGCGCCATGCAGATTATCCAGGGAACCGGTTCAGATGGGGCGGATGAGGACCCGATGGGCAACATCTGTAATGACGGAATGGACAACGACAAGGACGGATTGGTTGACTCCTTCGACAACGACGGTGACGGCGACGCGGACTGCAGCAGTGACGATGACGATGGCGACGGTCTCATTGACGAGGATCCGGATGGTTGGGACACTGATGGCGATGGTATGCCTGACGCATGGGAGGTTGCCAACAATCTCGACCCAACCTCAAACTCCAACATGGACGGCCCCAATGGTGACCCCGATGGAGACGGCCTTGGTAATCTGTGGGAATATGTCAATCCTACTTGGGGGACTCGCAACGGTTCTACCAATCCTCCGACTCAGTACTTCAGACCAGGGCCATTCAACATGACCGCGACGGAATCTCCGTGTAACCCAATCCTCGGCCTCGGGCCAGGTGGCTGCGTCATTTTCACCGCCGAGGTTGACAGCATCACACAGACTGATCCCAACAACAACGATACCGACGGCGACGGCCTAAACGACTCTTACGAGGCCTTCATACTACTGACCGACCCTACTGCTATCGATACTGACGGCGATGGTATCTCGGACGGAGTTGAGGTCAATGGCTCATACGGTGACCCGCCTCAGGCTACTGACCCGCGCAACAACAACACCGACGGAGACCAGTTCGACGACGGTGAGGAGGACGTCAACGGCAATGGAGTGGTCGATCCCGGGGAGACTGATCCGACAAGAATCGAGGACGCCGGCGACATAGACAACGACGGAATAGACAACTGGGAGGAGAATATGACCTGCACACTGTGGAATGTCTCCGACACGGACCGAGGTGGAATAAACGATGGCGACGAGCTTTCTCTAGCACATTCAACAGATCCATGTGTCTCTACCGAACAGATAGTCAGGCAGATTATCACATGGGATTCGACGAACTCGGCCCTCACTCTCAACTCTACTACTGGATTGGATCCCAATCCTGAGGACTGGAGGCAGCAAGGCTCTGCTATGGCATATTACGTCTCCACGAATGGGAGTCTTACCGGATTTAGGTATCAATCAATCATATCTAACTCCCTGCGCAATGTAGACACCGACAAACCGACTGATGCCACGACTGTGGTATTCCTCAATTTCTCGTGGTGTTGGGACGCTACTGTGGGCGCGATAAACGAGCCGCACTGCGACGACGACTACTTCGATAGCGACGGCGACGGCCTTGCGGACTGGGAAGAGGGTCTCGGAACTTGGGGGTACCTGTCGCTGCCCAACATGTCCGACACCGACGGGGACGGAGTCGATGACCTCAATGAGATACTCAACGACACCGATCCGAGCAATCCCTGTCAGAATCTCCTAGATACCGATGAGGACGGTCTCAACAATTACTTCGAGAACACCACCGGATGCTCATTGATTTTCGGTGTTGGTGGTAACGGCACCTTCGACACCTACTACACCATGTGGAACGTCTCTGACACAGACAACGGAGGAGTAATGGATGGTCAGGAATATCTCGATGGAACTAATCCTCAGAACAACTCCGCTGATGATCTGAATCCAATTGATACTGACGGCGATGGCATTCCTGACACGATAGAGCAGCAGATTGGCACTGACTGGAGGGACCCGGATACCGACGGCGGCGGTGTGCCAGATGGCCAGGAATGCGCCCCTGAGTACTGGAGTCTTGGTTGCGTTGACGCTGATGGGAATCCGTGGGATCCTACCGATGACATCGACGAAAACATGCTGTACTTCGTTGCCGAGAACACATCTACCGGTGTCGACCCGACTCAGAAGCACTACTGGAGGTGGCACACCTACGACTACTACACCGGCGTGTCTTGGGGTGTCAACACCACCCTAGTTGGATACACTCAGATGTTCCCTGAGTGGTCAACTACCCAAGGCGCGGCCGACTCGAGCTTTTGGAACACATCGGAGGTGCTAGGATGGACTATCGGGTACAACGAAGACGGCGTGATGGGCCCGGGCGACGAGCTGATAGCGCCCTACAATGCCGTCAACTTCACCAGTTGGCTAGACAACAACGCCGGCCTCAACTTCTCGAATTTCACTCGCGACGTACTGATTGACCAATCTACTGTCGACACGCTGTTCGTAACCGCACCCCAGGTCTTCTTCGGGCCGCAAATCATAGCCAACTCTACCTCGTTCTCTGGCAGCAGCTACGCCTACGATCTTCCTGATGTTTTCCTCGACAGGCACAGCTCTTACGTAGATGCCGTCACTAATAATGTGATTAATGAATCTGGGGCTTTCACCGCTTGGGAAAAGGTGCTGGCGATTCAGGACTACCTGATAAACGGCAACTCTACCACCAATTTCACTTTGAACTACGACGGCTCAGGTAGGACTGACGACTTGCAAGAGGAAGAGAGTGATATCGCCCATTGGATTCTCAACAACACACTAGAGGGCAGTTGCGACGAGTTCACCACCGTGTTCTCGGTGATGCTCAGGCTCGCAGGAATCCCTACGAGAAAGGTCACCGGGTTCGCCGGCGGAACTTGGACGGGCAAGTCGTTCGAGGTCTACGGCAAGGACTTCACCAGATGGGTCGAGGTCCACCTCGAGACTAACCAGAACCAGGGCGGCCTCGACATGGGCTGGATTCCGTTCGAGGCCTGCCCGCCAATGGCCACACTTGAGGTCGTAGATGCCGATTGGGGGCCGACCTGGGTGGAGAGAAACCTGTCTACCGGCGACATCTGGCTCAACGGGACGCTCCAGTTCGCCGACAACGGGACCGCAGCAGAAAATGTCACGATGTACCTCTACCTAGTCAGGTCCAACGACACCGGGGACGTTCCTGGAAACGCCGCGCTTTCTGAGCACTTGGTCGACAACGGAACCACCGATGCGAACGGTAGCTTCACTCTGAATGGCACCCCTGAGATGGTCATCAACCCCGGCTTTGGCTCGCTGGTGATTCACGTCTTTGAGAAGGGGTACGTGGGTTCTCAGGGCATCTCCTTCACTTGGCGCCTAAACATCTCGGACGATGCCAATCTCAGCATCGGAGAACCTCCTCCTGCCAACGAGCCGATGTTGGGAGCCGGCGTAAATACCACCGTTTCGGGCGAGATTTCGTGGGCCAGTAGCCCGTTCAACGACCCGTCCGCACTCGACAGCCTACAGGTCATACTGAACTACACTACAGCGAGTGACGGCTCAGTCAGTCTGATCGCAGATGTAGGGGCAGGAGGGTACTACGAGTTCTTCTTGAACATCAATGAATCAGAGCCACTTGGACTAATCAACGCCTCATTGAACTTCTACGGCTGGCATGAGGAAGACCTCAACAACGCAAGCACTCCTTCTTACCACGTCAGACCGGCTATTATGCCATTCATGTTCAATATCACTCCCGCTCCGAACCTCACCGTCACTCTTGATGGAGCGGGAGCGAACAACAGCATACTCGAGATAGACTCTCAGATTTACTTGAACGGCACCGTGCTGAGCAGAGGGCCCAATGCCGAGGCGTTGAATGGGTCGCTGATACTCAAGATGCGTCGCGCAAACACCAACGGCCCTTTCACGACGCTGACCACGTGGTATCTGAACAGCAGTAATTGGACTTCTTCCCCCGGCCAGTTCTCGGTTAGTTGGCTGTTTTCCGCTGCCCGCGTACCACTGCCCGCAGGAGAGGTCCAGGTCAAGCTGGAGTTTGATTCAGAGGGCCTTTATGCCAACGACCAAGTCACTTTCACCGACCTGTACGGGATACGCAGTTACGTCAATTTCGCTTACTCACTGCAACCCATCCCCCGAGGCAATCTTGCAGTGGTCGAAGTGATTCTGACTGATCACACCAACACTTCTCTAGCGGATTTCCTCGGAACCTACGTCCTTGAACTCAACGGGACCGAGGAGTGGAACATCACTGACCCCTCCCTGCCTAGACTTGATGTCTCTTTCACGCCTCCTTGGGAGTCCTTTGCCGGCGACTACAGCTGGGTTCTGAATTACTCGGGTTCGACATGGTTACAACCAGCTCTAGCGGTAGATGTTATTCGGATTCAGGGCAGGGCCAATGCCACGGTCCAACTCGGTTTCGACTGGACACCGAGAGGTACCACCAACTGGGTGGCTGGGTTCGCCAACGACATCTTCCATGACACCCCAATCCTCGGTAACAATTCATCCGTCGTGGTGCAGCTGTTGGTGCCCTCCAACCTCCCTCCGACTCCCGATGGCTCCCCTGCCCCTCCTGTGGTCCACCGTCTGGCTTCGGGCTGGATCGACAACACTACCGGTGGCTACAACCTCAGTTTCCAGATGCCCTCGGGTGTCGGCTCCGGGGTGTACGATCTCAGGGTACTTCTCGATTTTACTCAGAACCCCCCTTCCGGTGGCTATTACTTCAAGGTCGAGGATGATGCCGTCTACGACGCTGGAATACAGACCGAATTCGTCGTGGAAGCTGCACCCAGCGCTCTCATTGTCGTAGCAGGCTCGACCATGAGAGTGAACGCCACCATCACAGACGTTGAGGACAACTCGCTGCTGCAGGGAGTGCTGGCCGACATCTACTTCGACTGGGGCGGGCCTTCTCAGGTGATAATGGAGAACCAGACTACCGGGGCCGACGGCGTCGCTACATTCAATCCGGTGATTCCCGCCGATACAGTGCCCGGATACTATTCTATCCGGGTGCATGCGCCAGATGACAAGTCGGACAATCTCACTGTCGCTGGTGCAGGGAGGTGGTTGGGCAACGACAGCTTCGTCAATCTCACTGTCCAAGTCTCGAGCTTTGTCGAAATAGACAGTATACCACTTGAGGTCACAGCCGGGCAGACGTTCACGATGAGTGGCAGAGTGATTGACGCTGTGGATGGCAACAGGAGCGTTAACGGCCCGATGGCAGTGGAGGTATTCTTCCTCGCCGACTCCAGTGAGACCCTCATCGAGAGTGCGACCACCACGAGCAACGGCTCGTTCACAGTTTCGGTCCCGACAGACCCGCTCGGAAACGGCGTGACCAGCGGCATCAAGACCGTGGTGGTCAGCGTCATCAACGGCAGCACGCCGTTCTATCTCACCGGCACCGGCAATGCCACGATACTGGTTCGGGGAGTCACCCAGTTCGTTGACAAGACCCCGATTATCAACACGGTCGTAGACAGAGGCACATCAATCAACTTCGGTGCCCGGCTGGTAGAGTCGAGCGACAACGACAGGCAGATTGGCAACGCGACAATAGGCGTGAAGTTCCACGACACCTGGCTGCCCGAGTTCCAGACCAATGGTGCAGGAGTGGTCAACTTCTCGTTCGCAGTGCCGCACTCTCACCCGCTCGGCCTGATAGCCATCACTCTATTCTTCAATGGATCTTCCACGCTGCACTCGACCGCCACCACCATCACGACCATTACCGTCAGGTCCCCGACCATTCTCATTCTCGACCCGATAACCGACAACCCCGCCGCCGGGGAGCTCTTCACAGTCAGCGGCACGCTGACCTCCAGCAACGGCAGCGCTATCTCTGACCGCGACGGCAATGCTCTTTCATATGCACTGACATTCAACATCGATGGCCAGAGCAACACATTCCACAGCCATAGCGTGTCAGGGGGGACGGTTTCTCCGAACGGCTCTTGGAGCACCGAGATTCACCTCGACCTCACCTTCCCGAGGGGGTCCCACGACCTGATGGCAACCTATACTCCAAATGTGAACTATTACGGCTCGAGCACCGGCAACTCAACCTTCGACAGTCGCGGCTACTCGCTGCTGACTATAGACGACCCTCAGGACCTCGATCCGGATAGCAGGACCATTCGAGGCGACGTGATTAGTGTAAACATCTCGCTGATTGACAACGCTGGCCAGCCCCTTGTCGCAGAACCGATTGACATCCTAATTGACGGCGTTTTCGACTGGAGGGGATTCACTGACATTAACGGCAGCATGAACGCAGTCCTTAGCGTGGACATCATGAGAGATGTGGGCCCGATGACGATCTCTGCCGAGTTCGCAGGGATCAACGGCACCACCGGGCTCCTCGGCGACACGTCCTGGACCCGCGTCATCATACTGGCGCCGACAGAGCTGGACCTCACCTCAATCACAGGATCCGCGATAGCAGGGGAGAGCGTCACTTTCAGCGGCACGCTGCTCGATGAGCACGGCCAGATACTGTTCCGCGATGGCAATGCCGCCGGTGGAATCATCCATCTGGCAATCGACGGCGTCACCGTCGGACCGACGTATTCAACGCAGTCCATCGCCAGCACAGGGGAGTGGTCAATCACCTACGACCTGCCTCTTGATGTCGACTACGGTCTGCATACGGTCACAGTCAGATTCCTCGGAGGATTCACTTGGGTCGATCCGATGGGTCAAGGCGACTCACTCAACCCAGAGTTCTACCTGCCATCTTCCCACACCCGGGAGTTCAACGCCACCCAGACCTCACAAGTCGTCCTGACAACACCGCCCGGGGAAGTCGATCGAAACGAACTGCTGCTGATTGAGGGCATGCTCACCGACGGCTCGGGAAGGGTGCTGCCTAACAGGAACCTTCAGGTCTCTATGAACGGTGAGTTCCTGACCGGGCTCTCGGTAGGTGAGAACGGGACCTTCAGCCTGTACATACCCGTGCCTCCAGACATGGAGTTGGGGCCACGTATCGTTCTGATTACATATCTAGGCGAGGAGTTTGTTATGGGATCCAACTCATCGACTATCTTCACTGTCTATGGGCCTGTGGAGATATCGGTTGTTCAGCCTCAGGCTGTAGCCGTGAGTGATCCTCTGATGCTCAGCGGGACGGTGAAGGACAACCTACCTGGAGGATGGCTCGCCAACCACTCGCTACAGATATTCGTCGATGGCATACTAGTGGGCATAACCAGCTCCGATGAGGACGGAGAGTGGTCATATCTGTGGACAGTATCTGACTTCCTTGAGGTCGGCAACCACACTCTGACCATCAGGGCACCTGAACAGGGCTACCACAGGATGGGGTCCACGGAAACAGTTCTGATTATCGCGTATCACACAGGAATGACGCTACAGGTCGATTCACCTGTCGTCACCAGAGGGGGCTCGTGGAACTTCACTGGGCGGCTATTCGACGAGGATTCGTCCGGTCGCCCTGGACTTGAAGGCAGGGAGTTGACGATGCGACTCGATGGCGAGGTAGTGGGGGCCATCACCACTTCAATTGACGGCACGTTCAGCTACACCTATGACCTCGGGTACGCTATCGCACGCGGACCTCATAACATCGCTTTCGCTTTCTCAGGTGAGACCTACTATCTGCCGGCCCAGTACAATGTCACTGTTTACACTAGGGCTGACATTGAAATCGAAGTGTTCCCCAATAACCTCGACATCATCCGGGGAGATCCCTACGCCAAGATCAAGTTGCAGGGACGGGTACTAGAGATAGGCGGCGAGTCAAACATCATGCACAACATGACAATCTCGTTGAATTGGGATGATCTCTTGTTACTACTGTCAGGAAGTCCTTGGGAAGATGACGGTACCGAGCACTTCAACCTCGCCACGAATGCCATTCAAACCATGCCCCCGGGGCCATTGACTCTGACCATCAAGATTGAGCCCGACAGCTCTAGATATCTCAATGGCGCCTCTCTTGAAGTCGAGGTGATAATCTTGATTTCCGTGGCCTACGACTTCAATCCAGATTCCCTGTATGTTGCCAAGAATCAGAGGCTGCTGTCCGGGTCAATCAACGTCACAGCGCTTGACACCGGACAGGTGGTGCCTGACTTCCCACTGGCGGCTTATCTCGTCAATGGAACCTGTGACAACAGGCAGACATCACACTTCACTAGGGTTGGACTCACCGACCAGAACGGCCTATTCGTGTACCAGTTTGAGGCGTACACAGGACTCCCCTCATTCTACAACCAGACGTTCTGGGGTGAGTTGCGAGTGTGCTTCACTACCGACTCTGACTTCGTCGACCCGGTCAACAAGACATGGCCACCTATCTTCCGCGACGGGCTCGATGTAGAATATGAACAGCAGACAGGTGAGTCGTTCGGTTTCTCGACCATTCTCGTTGCCGTACTCATCGCACTCGCTCTAGTAGCCGGAGCGGCAATGCTGATGCGCAGGCGTAAGCAGGCCGCCATCGACGAACTCGCTGGGGTGTTCAGTTACACTGCAGAGCTCCTAGCTGCCGGCGACGAGGTCAGAGAAGCCATCTTCAATTGCTATGAGAGCCTGTGCCAAATACTGATGCGCAGAGGGTTCCTGCGCAGGGACTTCGAGACTGTCCGTGAGTTCGAACTGGCGATTCGTAACGCCCTGCCTCTCAGCGAGCAGGCGCTGGTCGCACTGGACAGGATTTTCGAGGAGGCTAGGTACTCCAGCCACGTTCTAGGGGAGCCGCATCGGCAGAACGCGCAGATGGCACTGTCCACCGTGCTGCAGGAGATAGACGAGCTACAAGAGATCCCGGAGCGCGACTCGTACATCGTCGACGATGGAATCAGATGATCTCTAGGCTCAACTCACCTTCCGACCAAACGGCCCTAGTTAGGACCCTGTCCTCAGGCAGGGTGAACTGCCTCATGATGCCACCAAAACGCTCTGGTGCGATGAGCCGTACTAACTCCCCTTGTTCACTCGCAAGCCTCTCTACTACTAGGCCATCGGGAATGGCCGAAGGCAGAGGGATGCTGATTCTGTCAGCGCTCAAAGAGCCGCCTAGTTCTGCCAGCATCTCATCGAGCGACTGAATATCTCTAGCTAGAGACTTGGCCGTCTCGATTGGCTCAGAGACGTCGGAGACAACTCTGGCATGCTCACTACGAACTTCGTCTAGATGGGGTAGATCAGCGAGGAACTCCTCGTGCATCTGCTCAGCTCCGACATCAAGTCCTGAGGTCGCGATACTAAGCGGACCCGGGGCGTGCCCGCTGGGGCCGAGCATCTCTATCTGTACCTTCGACCACTGCATGTTGAATCATTACGAGAGGACGCACTCGGATGAACCCATTGCTCACTCAGAGTGCCTAGCCGGGTCGGGATATTTCTTGAAGAAGCGCTTAGTATGTCTTGCAGTCCGATTCGAATCGACCGACTCGACGACATGGACGCCATCTGGCATGCAGATCTTGAATCCGCGCTGCATCAATCGCTTCTCTAGCATTACTACCAATGCGCGGTCAGCTGCTTTCCTGATTGGTCTGCCAAGGGCTTGCATTAGCCTGTTGACGGCAGGTTGGGAACTGGCATACCTCCACGCCCGTGCACTGCCATACGAGTCCTCGTAGTAGTCCTTCAGAGCGTCCTGCCGGGCGCTTGGTGGAGGCAGCGGCAGGCCGATGCAGACCACCGCGTCGAGAATATTCTCCGGATAGTCCACACCTTCTGCGAGCTTACCTCCCAGAACTCCGGCGAGCAGAGCAGGGGTCTTTGAACGCCTTAATTGGTGCAACTTGCCGACCATTCTGTCCATCTCTTCCTTCGAGGCCCCCGAACGCTCTTCCAATAGTTGGCGACTCCGCACTATCCAATCATCGTCCTCTAACACTATCTGCTCGAGCATGGCGTAGCTCGGGGCGAATACGGCGACGTGTCCCGGCGTCTCGCGCAGGACGGAGTGGATGTGCTCGCGAATCCTAGCGGTGTTCTCTTCACCTCGCTCAGCGTACCGGCTGGTGACGTCCTTCGCAATCAGGACCGGCCTTCTTTCAGTGAGGAAGTGGGAGGTGTACTCCTTGACTATCGAGACTCTGTCTTCAGGGACTTTGAGCAAGTCGTAGTACATCTGAGGAGGGAACAGGGTCCCGGACATCATGACAGCGCCTCGACATTCGTCAAGGAGACCCCCACTGACCACTCCGGGGTCCAGTAGATGAGTGGTCAGCCTGTGTTCTTCATCCCCTAGCTTGTCGTGGACAAGTGCGAAAGCAGGGCTGTCATGGTTCTGCACGCAGGTTTGCAGCAAGATGGCCAGCCTCATACAGGCCGTCTCTTCCTCAATCTCTTCATCTTCCTCGTCTATGTCCACTTTTATCGACTGCAGCATCTTGACTAGTGCGTCTAGCCCAACGGCTCGCTCGATGTCCTCGGCCAGTATCGCCGAGACTCGATCTAGGAAGTCCGTCATCGAGACCCTCTGGTCATCAGTCCTGCTTGAGTCTAAACCGCTGCCTATCTCGGCAAACCACTTCGGCAACTCATTCCTCAGCCTGCGCATTGATGCCTTTGATTTTCTGAGACGGTCCAATTCTGCATTGTTAGAATCAGCCTCAGCTCCGGCAAGCGATGCACCTTCGGACTGCGTCCGCTCAGTATGCTCTTCAATTTCGTAAATCGCATCTCTGATTACCTTCATCGTGATTCTGCGTTCGAATCCCCTGCGAATCCTGTCAGGGAGGTTGTGCGCCTCGTCTACCACCAGCAGCGTGTTCTCCAGTCCTATGCCCATCGCTGTTAGGGATGAGTCTCTGACAGCCTCTACGAAGACGTGGTTGTAGTCGCAGACCACGACATCGGCAGACGAAACCGACTCCCTCGCTGCCTTCCAGGGGCAGATACCGTGAGGTAACTCCTCATCACGCCCTTTGCACATCGAGACTAACTCGTCGACGTGCAAAGGATCACGAAGTATTCGGGGGCGGATTAGATCAGCATCAGCCAGCCATGGCCTGCAGGTGCGCGTGCCGCGCTTCTCTGCACACAATCTTGAGAACAGCGCCCGATGCTCGTGCCGAATTTCATTGATACACATCCCCTGTTGGCCTATCAGATCTACGAGCCTGACCTTCGCAACGTCAGGCCCAAGCCTCTCGTTAATCTTGCGAACGGTATCTACCACTATCTTGTGCTGCGACTGACGGCCTGTCAGGAACATCACCACTGGAGGGTCGGCCGAACTCCTTGCGACCTCGATGGCCGCCGCCAGAGCCGCTGCGGTCTTGCCTATCCCGGTGGGTGCAGAGGCTAGCAGGAAGCCGCCTGCTCCAAGAGATGCAATACCGTCACTAATCATCTCGCCCTGCGCGTCCCTGAGGGACTCATGGGCGACAAATCTCCCTGCATCGGCTGACGAACCCGCCCTCATAGAAGCAGTCCTGACGATAGACCGACCAAGAAGATTGGCCATCACTTGGTTATGATGGCCTCGGAATCGCGGCTGTCCAGAATCACCTTCATCGGTTCATCGAGACTGACATGACGGAGAGCTCCGGATTCGGTCGACGCTTCGATGGAGTCTAGCCACTCCCAGTCGACGAAGTCATTGGCACCTATCGTTAGGTAACCGATGTTGAAGGTGATGATGTTCTGGAAGAAATGGGTCCCCTGTGAGGGCTCGACGTGGATATCCGTCATCGGTACTTCAACAATCGTCCTAGAGCCCATTATTTGGTCCCACTGTACTGGGATGCCCAGTGACGGGTCCGAAGATCCCCATCTGCCCGGTCCAATCAGCACATAGGGTCGTTCCTCAGCTCTGAGGGCGGCGTCTATGGCCTCTATCTTGTCCGGCAGGTCCATCGTACGCATCCTGTCTAGCCTTTCTGGGTGGACGTACACGACGTCCTTGATTCCCTCGATGACTCCGTTGCCCAGAGATTGACTACAGATGCACATCGCCTTGGAGCGATCAATCTCGGCCAGATCGATATCGATGTCCACGGACTCCTCCATCATCGGTCTGACCTGTAGGATGGCGAACCTCTGAGTTCCAGAGGCCTGGTCGATTGACATCGCGAACTCCAGCTCGACAGGCGATCCGATGTAGTTCTGGCAGGTGTTGAGCACGTGTCCGAGAATCTTCGACAGAGGAAACCGTCCGTGTTTGAGAACTGGGGCGAAGGTCACTACCCTCGGACCTCCATCGACTGCCACGGAATCAACGATGCGGTCGTCCGAGACCACGTAGGTAGAACCTACCAGCGCAAGGCAACCGTCTTCTTCGGCCTCGGCCAGACCGAGGTTCAGCAGGTTGCCTTCCTCAGTAGGGTGAACCGCTCCGTCCTCTTGCTCCATCGGAATAGCGAAGAAGCTGCGCTGCGAGGTGTCCAGAATCGCTTGATTACTGTGGAACTGGTGTATCCTCCGGGGTTGTCCCGGGCTGTATCTCAGGCACTTTCCTCCGGCCGAAACCTGACGACCCAAGCCGATGCAGATGGCTGCAATACCATCTTCGGCGATTAGAGGTTCAACTGGGTAGTGATTATGGCTCCTGGCGGCCCCGGATATCATTGGGTAGAAGCGCCCGTTGACCTCGTCGCCAACCAGATCTTGGATGACCACCGCCATGCGCTCGTCCTCGATGGTGCTGGGCGTGGCAGCGACGTACGCCTTGGCCCCGCGGTAGTAAGTAGACGCATAGACGAGCTTAATCGCCTCAAGCAGCCTCCTGAGCCTGACTTCTAAGTCCGGGTGGTCATTAGCCAGCATGTAGGTCGCATAGACTCCCGCAAAGGGCTGATGGCTGGAATCCTCAAGAAGGCTAGACGAGCGGATGGCTAGGGGCCACTTGGTCTGTTGCAGCATCACCGAGATTTCTCCGATTATCTCACCTGTGAATTCGGCTTCGAGAAATGCCTGATTGACTTCCTCGTTGCTATGATCCTCGTGGGCGAACCTGCCGAGTTCATTGGCCTCGACAAACTCCTCGAAGACGTCTGTGCCAATTACCACTGACCTAGGAACCACGAACTCAACATCGGGGAAGGTATCACTCAATCCTAGGTCAAGCATCCGCGTGAAGAAGAATGCCAAGCCCCTGCCCTTGCCACCTAGGCTGCCTCTACCAATCCTCTGGAATCCTGCCCCCGTTCGACCCGCGTCGTAGTCCCCGATAGTACGCATCCGAACCTGGATGATGTGATTCCTGACAGAATCGGCGAGATATTTCCTGACTCCTTCGGGGTTATCGAAGTCGCCAATCTTCTTCGGCCTCATCTCCGCCGCGAGGTAGAACTCCGAACGCGTCCTCAGCCAGTGCGAGAACTGGTTCCTCCCTGCATGGTACTCTATCGACTCGATGGGCGCGTTCTCCATTCCGTGTATGAATTCCTCAAGATTTGACGCCCTAGTGACCTCGTTCCCATCAGGCATCCTGAAGACGAAGTCGCCGAAGTTCATTTCGTCGACCATGAACTCCTCTATCCTCCGGTACAGCTGTGTGTCCTCCTTGTGGAGGAAGCGAACACCCAGTGACTCAGCATCCTCCTTTAGTTCAAGATTCTTCGATTGGAACAGTATCGGCATGTAGCGATGCCCCTCCTGGGCATAGCTCACTAACTCTAGGCCAGCTGTGTCTCTCTGCCCACCTTGGTTTGGGAACTTACCATCAGTAAAGATCCCGATGATGTTGTTATGGTATCTGTCGATTATGGACTTGGCAGAGTTCATGTCAGATGCCAGTAGAATCTTGGCTCTGGCCCTCAGCCTCAGCAACTTCTCGTGCAGGTTCCCTCCCTCTCCCATAAGCCGCGTCGTCTGATTCACCAGCTGAGTGTAGAGCAGAGGGAGATAAGCGGAGTAGAATCTGCGACTGTCCTCGACCAGCAGGATGACTTGGACATCACCATCTCGCACATCATTCTCGACATTACGCTCGTCCTCGATCAGCTTACAGATCGACAACAGTATCCTGCTATCGCCTGTCCACACGAATATGCGATCGATTCCGTCACCTGCACTGAGGGTTGCTAATTCACGCGTGTTGTGACTCAACATGACCACAGGAAGGTCCTCGATTACACGCTTCGCCTCGGTCCCGAAAGCCTTGACATCCATCTCACCAACCCTCGCCATAGTGATGACAAGGTCGAACTCACGTGCACTTAGCAGTCTGAGGGCGTCACGTGCATCGGGACTGTGGATGATGCGGGGTGCCTGAGAGAGGTTCAGGTCGGAGTACTCCTCCTGCATTATTTCCGCTAAGTACCCCGATTCCTCTAGCAGATAATGGTCGAAGTGACTGGCCACAAGAAGCACGTCTCTGACTCTGAACGGCGTCAACCTCTCGAAGCGACTCCAGTCGGAGATTCCCTCGCCCATGACCTCGGATGAGAGCATCATGCATCAAAGTTCAGATTGTCACATAGAGGGGTGTCCCGCACGAAATGTGCGAGACGGTGTGTGTTGAATCTCAGAGAAGATGCTCCCGATCGGTCTTGTGAGGCTTCCCTCTGGAGCCTCTCGGAACATCACGGGCCTCATATCCGACTGCATCAGAGAGTCTAGCCCGAGCTCGCAGCCCTCCTAGGCCGCATAGCACAGGTTGGGCGAGGGGGCGTCGTCGACGCCCCCCCGCGTTTTTCTCGTGCATCCCATCATCGCTCAATCTCTCACCTCATAGAGCGTTCGAATCGTCATCGAATCGCGCACGTAACTCGTCCATGCGCATGGAGAGGACTTGGTCTACCGTAGCACTCTCCAGAGTTCCCTTGGCGATATGCTCGCGGGCTGCCTGCCGCAGCACCGCAGCGACGGACTCGCCTCGTAGTTTGCAGAAGTCCCGCATCCTCACAGTCAGATCGGGACCAAGGTCAACCTCGACTCTCTCTCCCATCGAGGGCAGAGGCGAAGCGAGGTACCTGCGGACAGCATTCCGAATCACGTCTGAGCGATTTCGCATGCCGTCGAGGCCCACTCGCTGGTCAATCTCCAGCAGGTGGTCCTCGGGGATTCTCAGCGAGACCATTGGACTGACACCTGCCACTTCGGGTTCCTCCTGAGTCCTGCAGACCATGGGGGGCACTTAACTGTATTGCAATTGAAAGACAAATGAAATGCAATGATTGCGAAACGGCTCCCAAATGTAGTGAGTATCGCCGCCGCCCGCTGTCCCGGCAATAGTGCGTTTCAAGGCTAAGTGTCCTGTCGAAGCCCCGCAGGGTCGGGCATGAAGGTCATCAACGATGCTATTCACGGACAGTTCAGACTGGACGGTGTTCGAAGAGAACTGCTTGGCACTCCGGAGATGAATAAACTCAGTCACATCAAGCAGCTAGGGTTGGCTCATCTGGTATTCCCCGGAGCTCATCATACTAGGTTCGAGCATTCCCTTGGAGTGTCTCACATCGCTGGAATGATGGCCGAATCACTGGGCTTGGATGAGCACGAGACCAATACAGTCCAAGCAGCAGCGATGCTCCATGATGTGGGTCACGGCCCCTACTCGCACACGCTCGAGCACATCCTGCATGAGCGTGGTGGGATGGATCACATGTCGATTACTGAAGGGATAATTCTCGGTGAGTATGATGTTCTGCGCGACGGTGAGCAGTCATCAGTTCTAGAACGTCAGAGGGTGCCTGACATACTCGAGAGGCACGACCTAGACCCGAAGGAGGTTGCAGGTCTTATCCGGGGCCCGGGCGCGGGAGGTACTGAACGCTCGCTGACAGCATGGTCCGAGGGCCGTGAAGACTTCGTCGATAAGGACCTGACCCTAGCCCATCTGGTCCACGGGCCTGTGGATTGCGACCAACTGGACTACCTACTCCGTGATTCACATTTCACAGGTGTCACCCACGGAATCGTGGATCACCGTCGCCTAATCATGTGCCTAGAGAGGCATGGAGGCGATATCGCCGTGGAGGAAGGTGGTCTGCCAGCGCTTGAGGGCATGATGATGGCAAGGGCGCTAATGTACAGTGCAGTTTACTTCCATAGAGTCACTAGGGTGACCGAGGTCATGCTTTCCAGAGCAGTAGAGCGTAGCTCGGATCAGATGCCAGAATCTTTGGATCTACAGCGCCGGGTCGACGCAGAGATATGGGAGGTCCTCGGAGGCGCCGGCGATTACGCTCAGGACATGATTCGCAGGCTGAAGTACAGACAGTTGCTGAAGGTATGCTGCAGTCGCCGTAGAGAGGAACTCACTCCTCAACAGGTTGAGCGACTGCTCGAGATTGCCACGAACCCGGATTCCCGCAGGCAGTTTGAGGATAATCTGGCACACCGGGCCGGTCTGCTACCTGGATACGTCGCCATCGACGTGCCCAACGTCAAACTCCTCCTCGCCGAACCCCGAATGTCCCAAGTCGATGTCAGGATCGTAGGAGATGACGGACGCACGCGGTGGTTCCGTGAACATACTCCGATTGCCGAGGCTCTGAGGAACCGACAAGTGAGTCAGGCAGCAGTCTATGTGATTACTCTGCCAGGACACCTGTCGGATGTGGCGCAGTTGGCCGAAAGACATCTGTTCTCATGAGTTTTATCGGCCCCTACGGGGCCGTGTTGGACGTATATCTAGTTAGGATATTATTCAAAAGCCCCCCCTCGGTCGCGCAAGCGCCCGGTCCCTCAAATAGGAATCGTTCAAACCCCTTGGTGAACCAATGGATAGTACAATGAAAACAGTGTATGATAGCGTGATAGCGAGAGATCCGAACCAACCTGAGTTCCATCAGGCGGTGGAAGAGGTCCTAGACAGTCTGGTGCCTGTGATACAGGCCAATCCAGAGTACCTCACAGTGGTCGAAGCCATCGTCGAGGCTGAGAGGATAATCCAGTTTCGGGTGCCTTGGTACGATGACGATGGAAATCTCCACATCAACCGTGGATTCCGAATCCAGTTCAACAGTGCTATTGGCCCCTACAAGGGTGGTCTCAGATTCCATCCTAGCGTGAATCAGTCCATCCTGAAGTTTCTCGCCTTTGAGCAGCTCTTCAAGAACAGTCTGACAGGTCTTCCTATGGGTGGCGGCAAGGGCGGCTCCGACTTCGATCCTAAGGGCAAATCAGATGCCGAAGTCATGCGCTTCTGCCAGTCCTTCATGATGGAACTGTGGCGCCACATCGGCGCAGATCTCGATGTACCCGCTGGTGACATTGGTGTGGGTGGCCGAGAGATTGGCTACCTGTTCGGGATGTACAAGAAGCTCGCCAACGAGTTCACAGGAGTACTGACTGGAAAGGGGCGCTCATATGGGGGATCTCGGATTCGTCCCGAGGCGACCGGCTACGGATTGGTCTACTTCGCTCGAGAGATGCTTGCCACCAAGGACAAGAGCTTCGAGGGTGCCACGGTCGCCATCAGCGGCTCTGGTAACGTCGCCCAGTTCGCATGCGAGAAAGTTCTCGATCTCGGCGGCAAGCCGGTAACGATGTCCGACAGCAGCGGATTCATCTACGACTCAGCAGGAATCGACAGGGAGAAGCTAACATGGATTATGGATCTCAAGAACAACCGCCGCGGCCGAATGAGCGAGTACGCCGACCAATTCGACGGAGTTGAGTACACTGCCTCCAAGCCGGAGCCCAATTTGAATGGACTCTGGGATACCAATGCCGACATCGCGCTACCGTGCGCGACTCAAAACGAGATTAATGGCGAGGAGGCACAGATGCTAGTCAACAACAAAGTCATCGCAGTCGCTGAGGGTGCCAATATGCCCTGCACACCAGAAGCTGTTGAGTGCTTCCATGCTAATGGAGTACTATTTGCGCCCGGTAAGGCGTCGAATGCCGGAGGAGTGGCAACCTCTGGATTGGAGATGAGTCAGAACAGCCTACGTATGAGTTGGTCTCGAGAAGAGGTCGACCAGAAGCTCGAGGGCATAATGGTGAATATCCACAAGAACGCATTTGAGACCGCCGAGAAGTACGGCATGTCAGGTAACTACGTCGCAGGAGCAAACATCGCTGGTTTCCTCAAGGTTGCCGAGGCCATGCAGGCACAGGGAATGATCTAGATAATTTCTCAGCGGCCTCCACGCGGCCGTTCTCCTTTGCCATCAGGAACGTATCCATATCCAGTATCTTCATCCACCAATTCTTGGTGGGTTTGCTCTGACACCTCATCTTCGTGTATCGAAGACAGGAACTTCTTGAGCCGTTCAGTCTGAGGGTTCTCTATGATTGATGAGGGCCCCTCCTCGGCCACAATCCCCTCGTCTAGGTATATGATGCGGTCAGCAACGTCTCTTGCGAAACTGATTTCGTGAGTTACGATGACCATAGTCATGCCCTCGTCAGCCAGTCCTCTAATGGTGGCTAGGACCGAGCCTATCAGTTCAGGGTCCAAGGCGCTGGTCGGTTCGTCGAACAGCATAACCTCGGGACGCATCGCGAGAGCCCGGGCAATGGCTACCCTTTGCTTCTGTCCGCCAGAGAGATTTCCGGGGTACGCATCGACTCGGTCAAGAAGGTCAACACGCTCAAGAGCAGACATTGCTATTTCTTTGGCTTCATCCTTACCCATCTTTCTGACATGCCTCAGGCCCAGTGTCACGTTGTCGATGACCTTCAGGTGTGCAAACAATTCGAATGACTGGAAAACCATCCCAATTCTTGATCTGACATCGTTGATATCGGCCCCGGGGGTGTTGATGTGCTCGCCGCGCAGCCGCACGACTCCTTCAGTAGGCTCGATAAGTCGGTTAATACATCGCAGCACAGTCGACTTACCGCTTCCCGATGAGCCTATGATCGCCACCGACTCACCTTCGTTAACCTCGAACGAGATGCCGCGGACGGCATAGACTCCTCCTGGGTAAATCTTGTGCATGTCAGTAACACTCAACACATTCTCCAGCATTCATGCACCCCCTGAAATTCCAAGTCCCGGAATCCGCGACTTGGTCTCGAGACGCCTCAGGAGCAGAGCCAGCGTCCAAGTAACCACGAAGTAGGACACTAGCACCATGCCGTAAGCCCAGAAAATCTGGAAGGTAACGGCGTTAATCAGTCTGCCCTTTCGGGTTAGCTCCGCATAGCCAACTACCATTGCGAGTGAAGAGTTGAGCACGAGGTTGACCATTTCGTTACCCATTGGTGGTATGCAGATTCTAATCGCCTGAGGCATGATGACCAGCCCCATCGTCTGCATATAGTTCAGTCCGATACTCCTGCCTGCCTCCATCTGTCCAGAGGGAATCGCCGCGATAGCACCACGTATTGTCTCGCACTGGTAGGCCCCAGAATTCAGGCCGAGAGTGAAGATGGAGCTAACGCATGCCCTGTCAGCTAGAATCATGTCTCTGAGGTATACTAGAACAAAATTCGTTTCACCCTCAAGCATCGCTGCGCCTGGATCTCCTAATATCTTACCAAACTGCACTCCGAAGTGGATGAACAAGAACTGGACGAGTAGGGGAGTATTGCGGAAGAGGTCGGTGTATACGGTCGCGACAGCGTTCATCGGCCGCACATCCCAGAAATTCCACTTCACTGTGATGCCACGGAATGGCAGGAGCACCTCTCTCTTGAGGAAGAATTTCCTTGTAGTCAGGAACAGCAGGCCCAACAGAATCAGCGCGATTCCAAGGAGAGCTTGGAGAAAGTTCCCGAAGTATAGTTCTCCATTGATGCCATCCGGAGATATGAGTCCAATAGGTGTGTAGACGTACTCCCAACCGTCTAGATTGAGACTCCTAACTATGGGGACTAAAGTGGAAATCAGCATAATTCCGTAGTATAGAATCCCCAATCCAAATGCCCTCAGGACTAGGGTGTTGAGTGGCTTGGTATTGGTGGAGGATAGAATGCGTAATCTCTCAGAAATTCTAGTTGCAGACCATGATTTTTCATTTAATCGAATGAAAGGAATGGTAGCCTCAATGATACAAAATGGGATTAGAATCATTCTAATTATAGAGAATCGATCTAGTTGTGCAACATTCTTCAGAGTGGTAGGGGCGGTCTTCATCATTGAGAGCATGACGCCGAGGAAGAAACCGAGAATCATGCCGAATAGAACAATTCTGATTGTCGCTAATAGCCCATCAATCAGCATTTCCTTTGAGTAGTCGACGAACTGCCCGAAGTCGCCGTAGTCGATTATGAAAAATCCAACCGCCTCGTCCTCTCCGGCATTTTCTGAAAATAGTATCACCCCATCTGCACCTACAATCACGGCATCAAACAGATTGAGAAACAAAACGTGATTGAAATCCTTGGTACTTGATAGGGGGTTTATCTGGGAGGTGATGATATTGCCTCCGTCTAGGGAAAGAGCAGCGTAGCCAGAGGGACCCGATACGAGAAACTTGTTCACAGACGATACGTCGATGGAACTCAATTCAAGCTCTAGACTGGTGTTTCTGCCTGCCGATTCAATCTCGACCAGTTCCCAGACATATCCGGCCGCGGTGCCAGAATTCGTTCCAACCGACTTTACGATGTGCCCCTCGTCCGTTATTGCATATACTCTGATGCCACTGTAATAATCGAGCGCTACTATGTCAGCATCCAACCCTTCCGGGGCCTCTCTGTACTCCCAACTTTCACCTCCGTCATCGGTGGCAAGAATGGTGCCGCCATCGCCCACTATCATCCCCAAGGTGGCATCAAGGAATGACACCTCGTTGAGATCTGTGGACACTCCAGAATCCCTTTGTATCCAAGTCTCGCTGGAGTATTGCCAGATGGCTCCACTAGGGCCTACAGCCACTAGGGAGGTAGCACTGGTCATCGCCATTCCTCTGAAATCTACAGGGAGGGTCAGGGAGATGTCCAGCCATGACTCACTGCCATCAGCACGCAGGTAAGCCGCCCCCCCGTCTCCGACTACCGCGATTGCACCCTCGACTGAGTCAGACGCACGCAGGTTGGAAGTAGCAGACGATTCGAGTTGTACCCACGTGGCGCCCTTGTCAGCGCTCTGGAGAATCACTCCTCCAGCACCGAAAGCGAAGACTGACTCGCCATCGTAGGCCGACGTGAAGAGGTCCTTATCGGTACCACTGTTGGCAACATCCCACCCGCTGATGTACTTAGCGCCGTCATCATAATCGATTGCCTGGGCGGGGGTAATTAGGGTGATTAGAATCAGAAATGATAGAATTGCGATGAGACGATTACCCTTCTTCCCCAGAGGGTTGAGAACTCTTGAGATATCCTCGGACATGCGAACTTCAGACTCCTGACATACTCCTTTGGATATAGTCTCGGCGGACCATCAATTCTAAGTCGGCATTGCAGCCCCTCGGGCCATGAGAGGTATGCTGGCGGCCCTTTGCCTCAGCGCGTTGTTACTGATAGCGTCCAGCGTGTCGGCAGTCGGAGGGGCACAGTATAGCGTCGGCACATCCGAAGAGGTCCCCACATCTCACCTGTTGGAATCGCACGAGCACATTACTGAGTCATCGTACCAAGACTACCCAACGGCGATGCGAGAGCTAATGATCGGAAATATCGACTTCTTCCTCACTTCTCACTTGATTGCTGCTGACCCCGCCAACTCGGAGAACACACCCGGTCTGTCTGTTGTTGGGATGGTGGAAGAGACCGAATCATACGTGCCCGTTGCTCGTATTGACTCCTCGGAGGATAGGGGGAATACCGAACTGCTCGATGCCATTAACGCCGCATTAGCTGAATTGGTATGGTCTAATTCCCTCTCCGAGAAATACTCGACTTGGTTTCTTGGGGAAACGGAACTGGATAGTTCCGACTATGAGGACTACATTGGAGAATGGCCGGTTCCGACTGAAGGAACTCTGTACGAAATAATCGATAATAAGCGCGAGTTGGTTGTTTGCATGTACAATCAACAATCTCCTCTGTCTAGGCAGGATGGTTCTGCAGAGTTCTATGGATTCGAGGCAGATATCGCCGACATGGTGGCAAAACGGATAGAGAGCCACTACGAGGTGACAATTGCATTCAGACCTCATGACAGCGGCGGCGAGTTTGAGGCTATTGAGGATCTGAAGAGAGGAGATACATGCAGCTACATCATGGCCTCAATAACTCCCCAGAAAGCCATATCGAAGGGCCTGAGAGGGGGTCTTCCCTACCACCTCGATGGAATCGTGCTAATGGCCTCGGGAGAGTCTCCTAACCTACAGACAGTTCAGCATCTGTTTATGTCGGAGCAGGACAATAAGTCCAGAGAATTCGACCAGCGCTGGATTGCTATTACCCTCCTTTCACTGTTCATCGCCTATCAGCTGGTTCGCCGGGACTGACGCTTAACTGGCTCCAGTAATGTTCATCGTCGGTATCGCACCAAACGCAGACATGGGAGAGCTTCTCTACCAAGGTAAGGTCAAGCAAGTATGGAGCACAGAGGACCCAGATGTCCTCGAATTCAGGTACACAGACCAGATTTCGGTCTACGACCAGATCATCCCTTCACTTATCCCGCGCAAGGGAGAGAGCCTGAATCGAACCACCTGCCACTGGTTCGACCTAGTAAGCAAGGAAAGGGTCTGCGAAACCCATCTCATCGAGATGAATGCCCCGGATCGCTGTTTGGCCAGACGCTTTGAGGTCATCAAGGAGCCAGGCGCCATACCTCGCGACATGGAAAATGTCTTCGTCCCTCTGGAGGTGATTTGCAGACATCACCTATCGGGCTCGGGCTGGCGTAGGTACGCTAAGGGAGAGGCTGGGGCCGAGGAGTTTGGCTTTGAACCCGGGACTGAGATTAAGGAGGGCTGCAAGCTACCTAGGCCCTATCTCGAAGTCTCAACCAAGTTCGAGTCGTTCGACAGACTTCTAGACAGGGAGGAGGCGCTGCAGATATCCAATCTCACGGAAGAGGAGTTCGACTCGATTCTCGATGCGGTTCTGAGGATCGATGCCATCATCGAGCGTGAGGCAGGCAAGCGAGGTCTAATTCATGTCGATGGCAAGAAGGAGTTCGCACTCGGTGCAGGAAGGAGACCAGTTCTAGTAGATTCATTCGGTACTCTAGATGAGGACAGATGGTGGGATGCCGAAACCTACGCCAATGGTCAGATAATATCTCTGTCCAAGGAATTCGTGCGCGAGCACTACATCGACATAGGCCATCATGAGGTGCTGTATGATGCTAGGGAACAAGGAATCGAGGAGCCTCCAATACCGGCTTTGCCTCAGGATATGATAGAAAGGACTGCAGAACTGTACGCGTCGATGTACGAACGACTGACCGGAGCCGAATTCTGAGGTTCACTATGGGCACTCACGACTACGAGGAAGATTCTCGCAACCAAGACGTCCTTATTTCGGTGAACGGAGAGATTACCCCCCGCCGAAACGCCAAGGTCTCTGTCTTCGATGCCGGATTCCTATTGGGAGATGGAGTATGGGAGTCGTTCAGACTCCACAAAGGTACCATTGCATTCGCAGAGGATCATCTCGACAGGCTGTTCCGAGGTGCCGAGTCGATTTCACTCGACATAGGTCTGTCTCGTACGGAGATTCTCGAGGAAGTAGACCGTGTTATTTCAGCCAATGGCATGCATGACGATGTCCATATTCGCTTAGTAGTCTCGCGCGGTCTCAAACCCACGCCTTATCAGGCTCCGTGGGTGATATCCGGCCCTCCAACGCTAGTCATCATCCCTGAGTACAAGAGGGCAGACAAGCGTAGGGCAGAGGATGGAATCAGTCTCGTCACAGTTGACATCAGGAGGGGCGAGCAAAACGTCCAGGACCCCAGAATCAACAGTCTTTCGAAGCATAACTGCATCGCGGCATGCATCGACGCTGCAGCTAAGGGCGGCGACGAGGGGCTCATGCTCGACCCTTCGGGAAATGTGGCGACATGTAACTCGACCCACTTCTTCATCGTCCGTAACGGTGAGGTCTGGACCTCGACAGGCGAGCACTGCTTGGATGGCATCACTCGCCGGAAGGTGCTTGAGCTGTGCCGCTCCAACAGGATTCCCGCATATGAGAGGGACTTCACTACAGAGGACGTAAGCACAGCCGACGAGGCCTTCGTGACAGGGACGTTCGCTGGCCTAACTCCTGTTGTGGAGTTCGATGGCGAGCCGATGGGCGAGGGGCACAGGGGCCCTATGTGCGAACGTCTTCAAGCCCTCTATGTGGATCTGGTACGGAGTGAGTGCGGTGGCTGACGGCGTCAGCATTGCCATGTGGTCGGGGCCACGTAACATCTCCACGGCGATGATGTACTCATTCGACAACCGAGAGGATTGCTTCGCCAGCGACGAGCCGCTCTACTCTCACTATCTAGCGAGGACAGGCATCAAGCACCCCGATGCAGATGCCGTGATTGCACACCATGAGGCCGATGTCGATTCAGTGGTCGATTACCTCATTGGCGAGATTCCAGGGGGTGCAGGGGTGTGGTATCAGAAGCACATGTGCCACCACATCCTCCCGGAGATGGGGGTCAGGTGGCTGGATTCGCTGAATAATTGCTTCCTGATTCGCAATCCCCGCGAGGTCCTGCTCTCGCTGTCGAGGATAACAGACGAGGTGTCGCTGTGGGCGACTGGTCTGCCGCAGCAGGCAAGGTTGATTCAGCAGGTAGCGAGGGAAAGTGGGGAAGTCCCGCCAATAATGGATGCCCGGGATGTCTTGGAAGATCCTAGGGGCATGCTTGGTCTATTGTGCGAGCGTGTCGGGATACCCTTCAGTGAGAGAATGCTGTCCTGGAGCCCAGGCCCGAGGGAGTGCGACGGGATATGGGCCGAGCACTGGTACGACTCGGTCTGGTCCTCTACGGGATTCTCGCCCTACAAGGGTCGGCTAGGTAATCTTGGCCCTGAGCACGAGGCGATTCTGTCTGAGGCCTTGCCACTCTACGAGAGCATGCATTCACTCAGGATGACCTTGTGATCACTCCCTTGTCAGGCGCTTTAGCCTGGCTTCGAAATCATCCTCAGGGTGCTCTTCTGGAACTAGTTCAGTTTCACGCGGCTCTTCGATCTCTTCCTTGATTTCTTCCTCGACAGGATCTTCTTCGACAACCTCTCTAGCAGCCTGCCCGACCATCTTCTCCTCGGCAGCAGCCATGGCCATCTCCATCAGCTCCTTGCCTTCGCGGTAATTCCTGACTATCCAAGCCAAGGCCACAGATACCCCGATAACCAACATCGCAGCAGCCAGCGAAGTACCCATGTCAGGATACCTCGATGGTTCCGTAATTCCTCCTGAGAGAATCAATCTGCTCTCATCGTCATTCGGATTGGAATCAATATCCCAGGGGAATGCGCAGCCTATGGTGACCACGATTTCTTCTCCATCATCAATAGCCTCAGGACGATCTATCTCGACAGGGAGGGTGAAGGTACCAGTAAGGTCGACCTGATGTACCATTGAGTAGTCGCCGGAGACTAAACTGAAGCTGCAATCAGCATTGTACTGCTCTAGTACGACTCTGTCTCCATCACCTCGCTTCGTCAGCACCCTAATCTGCTGCTTAGAGCCCTCACCATCCAGTTCCAATTCCACTATTCCGATGTTCCAGTCGGTCATTCGGATCTGAAAGTCGCCAGTAACAGAAGCAATCTCTGCCCCTCTGTCATCTAGGAGTCGCAGAGTCAGAATTCGGTTGCCCGGTTCAGGGCTCCAACCCTCTGCACTGAGGTTAACCGGTCCGGAGGGAGATCCTCCGGCGGCATTACCAGAGAAAGAGTCTAGCATCGCTCCCTCGTCGTCAATCAACAGAATAGTGAACGAGAATGAATCGGAGCCGTTGAGCACAGAGCATTGTGCCACCACGGCTCCGAACTCACCCTGAATGCTGCAAAATACAGTTCTCAGAGAAGGTTGGGTGACGTGGGCATAGTAAGCTAGGGTCGAGCCACCTACACTGAGCGAACCGGATCCACTGGAAAGCGCCGGAAGCGCCCAGTCACCGCTCTCACCCCTCTCCAGAGGTCCAGAAGATGAGTCTGTTACTGAACTCAAGGAGTCGGTACCGTGGATTCCGACCAATGCGTGATCTCCGGACACTGCTACGATGACAGGAGAAGAGGCCCACGAGTACTCCGACTGCTCGGCGTCGAGTGAGACTTCGCGCTGGTTCCCAGACGAGTCCTCGGCTAGTATCCTAATGGTCCGGACACTGCCGTCCCAGTCTGCCGAGGGAATGACCTCCAGAGGCACGCCCTTAATTTCGCCCACACCCAAGACCACCTCCGTCTGCCCAGATACCGTCCATCCTAGCGGCAGACTCAGTACCTGCAGGCTGATGGTGGTTGGTGCGTTACCGAGGTTACGCAGTTCCGTCAGAGGATGTCCGCCCTCGTCTGATATCAGCCAATCATCCTCCCCGCTCATATCGAAGTCATGGAATATGGCGACCCTCAAGGGCAGCGTGATTTCGGCTTCACCGCTGCCGTCGCCTTCACGTAGTCGGATGTGCAATTCTACGGCTCTTCCGTGCTGGGCCGTTTCAGGGGGGGTGATGTTGAGAGTCATAGCCGCACTCTGCCCTGGAGCGAGAACGGGCAGGTCATCGGGAACCTCGATTTCCCATCCATTCTCTCCACTGACCCAGACTGTGGCGTAGGCCTCGGAAGGGGAGTTTCCTAATTGAATCACAGAGAGCTCAACACTGGATCCTCCCGGTTCGACCTCGAGATTGGCCTGATCTGCGATAACCGACCAACCTGGGACATGAGCGACCTCGACATTGAAGCTAAAACTTCCCATAACTTCGCCCTGGACCTCGGCACTGACGCTGACCGACATCACTGAGCCGTTCCAGGCGTCTTCGGGCACAGAAACCTCCACAGTCATCTGGGCTGATTGATTGACTTCGATTCCTGTAACAGAATCTCCGCTGGAGTTCCAATTCTGAGAACCGTCTTCCCCAATCAGGGACACGTTGTAGGTGACTTTGAGTTCCAGTCCGTCAATCAGGTTGCCCACATTCGTCGAATTCACGTCAATTGTGAGTCCTCCTCCAGGCACGATGGCAAAGGTTCGACCATCAGCATCAGAGCCAGAGGCACTGGCTGACAAGTTCCAACGATGGTCTTGACGAGCCTCTAGAGCGACCGAGTCGGAAT
>ENA-ORXI01000720-ORXI01000720.1-sediment-metagenome-genome-assembly--contig:-NODE-720-length-27488-cov-6.932144_pt1 | contig 27488 bp, 35 predicted proteins | sample MGYA00237861_ERZ511468 | MGnify/ENA primary metagenome ERZ511468 (study PRJEB26299, sample SAMN06266213) | sediment metagenome | isolation source: Hudson Canyon methane seep mesocosm | place: USA:Hudson...
CGTATTTAAATTCACCAAATACTCTATCTATTAGGTAAGCAAACAGTGTTAGCATTATATACAAGCTAGTGCTTCTTTAAATTTATCTAGATTTTTAGTACTTTTAACTGCAATTCTTACAAATTCCTCATCTAAGAAGTCAAAATTTGAACAGTCTCGTACCATTATTTTATATGGTTTTAGTAATTCTTGAAACTCTTGGGCATTTATTGTTTTAAGTTGTACTAAAACAAAATTAGCTGATGAGTCAAAGATATGATTTGTATATTTAAACTCTTTTAAAATTTTGATCAGATATTCTTTATTTGTAATATTTACAGCTTTTGAAATCTTAGGAAAGTTTTTATCTTTTATTACTTCATTTACATAATTCATATCAAGTTCTGATATTTTCCACATAGGTTCATATTTTTTAATATTTTCAATATTTTGAGATGATGAGACTACACTTCCTATTCTTACACCTGCACAAGAATAAAATTTTGTTAGAGATTTTAATATAAATAATTTATCGTATTTTTTTATATATTCCAAACAAGATTTTTGCATAGTAAACTCTATAAATGATTCATCTATTAAAATCGTACAGTTTTTTTCCATCCATTTAGAAAGTAGGGTATCGATATCATAAAAGCTCCCATCAGGAGTACTAGGATTTACAAATACTACAAGAGAGTTTTCGATAACCTCTTTATCTAAATCTACAAAACGGTTTACTAATTCTATTTGATAATCAAAAGTAACAGCAGCCTTTTTATATTCTAAATATGCAGGTGAATAGATATAACAATATCTAGTATCAAAAAATCTAAAAAGAGAAAATATCGCAGAACTAGCACCATTAAATAGTTCTAACTCTGTATCTTCTATTCCATATAAGTTAGCTATATTTTTATAAAGTTCGTTGTACGTAGGATAGGAAGAGATATCTATAGTATTAAAATCAATATTGTTATCTGGTTTTATAAAGTTTATATTTGATGATAAATCAACTACTTCTGAAACATTGCATCCCACTTCAGCGGCATATCCTTTTACATCTCCACCATGTTTAAAATTCATAAACTTTTCAACCTTTTTAATAACTCTTTATAATCTCTATTATTTAAATACCTTGTAGTTACATAATATAACAACGCATATTTAATATACTCTTTGAAGTCTGTATAACTTACTATACAACCATAAGTAGTTAATAGAACTTGTACTTTCCCTTCATTTAACTCTTCATCTTCAAAACACCAAGAAAGCGCCACAACAGCTAACTCAAATATAAAATCACCTTCACAAGCTTCTATAAAATCATACACTCCACTCAATCTTTCATTTTCAAATTTTGCATTATCACAAAAAAGATCACCATGTATTACACCATTATTTTCTAGCTTAATATCTATACTGTTTAAATAGTAAAAAAAATCAGGCTCATTGGTTTGTATTATTAAATCTTTTAGATATTCTTTTTTGTATATCTTTTCATTTGAGGAAGATAAGTCTTTTGAGATGGTATGAAACTCTTTTAAAAATAGTGCGATTTTTTTTATATGTATAGTGTTCACTTTAGATAAACTCTCTCCACTCATTTGACTATAAAATACCATCGTGTAATTCTCTTTGACATACATATCTAAAAGTGTCGGGACACAAAGACTTTCTAACTCATTTAAAAGCTTTTTCTCATTTAAAATAGTATTTTGAGTATTACCTTCTACTATTTTTAATACATACTCATTTTCTAGTAAATAAACACTATGAGTAAGACCATCTTTTGTCTCACGAAGAGTAAACTTTTTATATTTTGAAGGAAGTTCATCTTGTGTAACTTCTGTCTTAATTCCCATTTTTATTTTCTGTATCTAATAATTGAAAATAACTATGTCCTAAATATATAATATAAAAAATAGAGATAAAAAATGCAACAAAAGGGATAAGTGAAACTACATATAAAAGTAATGTTTTTCCTCTAAATGATGATTTATTAAAATAATAAATTTTTTTAAATCTCTCGTGTGTCATGATATTTGCACTAACATCATAGTTTAACATTTTATGAAAAAGGTAAAAAAAGGGTAAGTTGATAGCTATAATATTTATTACAGGTATAAAATACAAAGGTATAAATAAAATAAGCAATACAAGCATCACTAAAGTGGTCTTTATCAGTTTAAATATACTCCCAATGATAGTATCATATCCCTCATCAAGTTCAAGACTTGAATAGTGTCTTTTATGAATAGTATGTAAGATTGTAGGTGTTAAAAAACCTACAATGATTAGTGATGTAAAGATACTTAAATATCCTATAGCAAAAAGTCCAATAGTATATACAAGAAAACTCACTATCCATGAGGTAACAGTATAACGAAGTAAAAAATCTATGATAGAACTACCACTATATGTTTCATCTGAGGATGTTTCATGTACTACACCATTTTCTACCATAGTTTGATGTTGTTGTACTTGTATTTGTGTTTCTTCTAAATGAGAAAGACCCATATCAGCAATAGCATAAAACATTATCATCATAACTAAAAAACTTCCAAGCAGTGGAAATATAATTAGTTTTAACATATCTTTTGTAAAATAATCTTTTATACTTATATTGAGTAGTTTAAAATCAAACATTCTTTTATTTTTTCCCTTTGTCATCATATATTAAAAATTGTTCAAGATCTTTGATAAATTCTGGAGATAATTTACTCCATGACTCTTCTAGTCTAGTGAGTCTTTTAAAGTGTCCTCTTTTTTTAGAGTTTTTTCTATCTCGTATCAAATAATGGTATCGAATCATATCTTTACTCCAAGAGCTTAAAAATGGCCAATTTTTAACTATTTGATAACTTTTTTCCTCATGGTCTGTAAAAGAATATTCCCCTGTTATAAGATCTTCTTTATCTCTATAAGCAGTAATAGGTTTACCTAAATCATGAAAAAATGCAGTTGCTAAAAACTTATAGTCTTTTGCCTTAACTACTTGATATACCACTTTTAAAGTATGTATAAAGACACCATGTCTATGCCATTTGTTTTGTTTAAAGAGTAATGTTTCCCAAAATGCTTTTGAGTAAAGAGTGTTGTTTACTTCCACGATACCACTTTCTTCATTTTTTTCTTTTTCTCCCATTTAAGAGTTTCTAACTCAGGAGTATCTAAAAACTGTGTAGGATAACCTACACATAAGTATCCTACAAGTTTGTATTTATCACTTACATCTAAAGTTTTTTGCACTTTTTTATGATCGATTATACTTACCCAGCCGATACCTATATTAAGACTTCGTGCCATGAGCCACATATTTTGTATCGCACAAACAACACTATACTCACCCATCTTTTTAGAACTCGTTTGACCTAATACTACTTCTGTAGGTTTTTTATAAAAAACAGCAATATTTATAGGTGTTTCTTTGATACCTTCTAGTTTAAGAGAGTTGTATAACTCTTTACCTTTAAAGTGTTTCTTACTTTTATCATAAGCTTTTTTAAAGTTATCATATACTTTGTTTTTTATTTTTTTATCTTCTATTACGACAAATTTCCAAGGCTGAGAAAAACCAACTGAAGGTGCATGTATACCAGCACTTAAAATAGTGTTTATATCTTTCTTTTTTAGCTCTTTAGATAAGAAGTTATTACCTCTTACATCTCTTCGTGCAATAATAATATCGTTTAGTGTTAGTTGTTGTTTTTTTGTGAATTTCAAATTCTTATAATCCTATTACTTCTTTTATATTACTTATTAATATTTAAATCAAACCATTCTTTAGGAAGATCTTCACTTGAACCATTAGATACAATAATCATCGTTGCAATCATCGCTCGTGAGCTAGTGTCTCCTCCTGCTTTTGCATTTTGGATTACAAGTTCTTTGAAATCTTTTGGGTACTTTGTAAGTAGATGAATAATTCCAGGAAATCCTTCATCTATACCACAAGCAGGTCCAAAGTTTCTTATAGTATCAAATGAATTTGCATCCTTTGAAGCAATTGCTTTATCAACATTATCTATGATAAATGAATCAAAAGCATTTTTTAAAGATGATATCTCTTGTTGTATATTTTTATTATCATGTGCTCTAAAAAGTAATCTAGCAAAAAATATAGCTGTTTCTATAACATGAAATGAATTATGAGAAAGTTTAACAAAACTTTCTACGTTTTTAACAAACGCATCTTCATTACGAGATATAAGAAGCAAAGGTGTAATACGTGCTATTACTGAAAAATCATCAGAATCAGAACCTATGTTTTTACCATCTTCAATATTTGATAATGTGCCTCGTGTTGCACCATCTATATAACCAGTATATGTACTCATCTTTTCTTTCCAAAAAGCTAAATATTCTGATGCATCAAACTCTTTCTTATCTTGTACAAATTCGTATAACCAATGAAGCTGATCTCCGATATGTGTAAAATCGCCAGCTGTTTTACCTTTGTGCCACATAGCTTGAGGGTTATTTAAAGTTTCCCAGTTTATAGGTAAGTCTTGTAATTGTTTGTCATCATATACCCAGTGAGAGCCTAAACTATAAGAGTCTACAGCAAGGGTAGAGGTAATGATTTCATTTATTTTTTCTTTACTAAACATGGTATCACCTTTTATATTTTTATTATAATTGATATTATATCTTATTATTTTAGAACTTATCTTTTAAAAGTTGTATATTGTTCCTAAACATAGTATGTAGATATGTTCCAAATATATTTTTGTTTTCATTTTGCCAACTTGCAACTTTTCCCATACCCTTTGGTTTTTTTGAAAGTTTATCAAAACCATTTGTATCATCTACTGCTTTTGAATAATGAAAACTATGTCCTTTTATATTTTGTTCGTTGTAATAGTACCCTAAACGTGTAAATCTTGGTGTCATAGTAAATGAAACATCAAGTAAGCCACTCATCTCTTTTTCATCTATATTTTTTCCTAGATATAAAAGACCTGCACACTCAGCATATACTTTTTTCTCTTTTGCATGAGATATAAGTGAGTTTTTAAAGCTGTTTGAATCTTTGATATTTTCATAGGCTTTAGCAGTTTCTACATAACCACCACAAATATATACGATATCACAACTTGTAGGTACTAACTCATCTAAGGTAGGATTTACTATCGTTACTTTTTCAAAGACTTCATTTATAAATTTAAGATTATCATAGTACAAAAAAGAGAAGTTTTCATCATGAACTATAGCTATATGTCGATTTTGTTTTTCCAAAGTTTCAAAAGGATATATCTCATTTTCGAAAATAGCATCAGTTTTGGCAAAAGATTCTAAAAGGGATAAGTCTATATTTTCTAAAACATCTTTAGAGATCTCATCTATTTTTGATATTTCATCCAAATCTAGACCAAGATGTGTATCTTTTAAAGCTACTAAATCTTTTTTTATCCATCCTAGTACAATAATATTGGGATGATCTTTATTTATGATACCTTTGATAAGTTCAAAGTGCATAGAAGATGATACATGATTTAACACAACAGCTTTTATAGTATTGTCCTCTTTATATGTTAAAAGACCTTTTAAAACAGCACTTATCGTAATATAAGAACCTTTACAATCAAGTAGTAACACTGTAGGAATATTTAATAGTTTACTTACACTGTAAGCACTACATCCCTTATCATCGCCATCATAAAATCCCATAACACCTTCTAAAATAGATACATCTTTTGTACTATAATTTTCATAGATCCATTTAACTTGATTTTCATCCATGATAAAAGTGTCAAGATTTATACTAGGAGTTCCAGATACTTGTTTGTGAAATTGAGGGTCTATATAGTCAGGTCCTATTTTAAAAGGACGAACTGACTGTTTAAAATGATAAAGTAGGGCAGTAGTAAGTATAGTTTTACCACTATTTGAAGATGTTCCACTTACACATAGATTTAACATCTATTTCTTTTGACCATCCATGTCGTATTTATTTAAATATCCTCTTGGAGTTAAAACTTTACCATTTTTTGTAAGTCTTGTATTTGAGTTACAAACAATAATAAGCGTAGACATACCAACTTCAGGATGAGTAATACCGTGTTTTATTAAATCTGTAGTTGTAGAAATAGTAATTTTTTCTTTTGCTTCACGACCTACATGTTGTGCAATAACTACAATTCTTTCATCAACTTTTTCCAATGATCTTAAGAAGTTTTCATAAGGTACAATTCTTTTTTTAGATTTAGGGTTATAAATCCCCATAACAAAATCACACTCTAAAGCCATATTAACTCTTTTGTCAATAAGATTGATATCTGTTAATCTATCAGATAAAGAGATGATAGAAAAATCTTGAGATACAGGAGCACCAACTTTAGAAGCTGCTGCTAAAAATGAAGTAACACCAGGAAATGAAATAAGTTCAATCTCATCCCATAAATCTTGTTCATCTATAAGCTCAACTACAAGTGTAGCCATCCCATAAACATTTGCATCACCATTTGAAATAATACAAGTAGTTTTACCACTTCTTGCATACTCAATTGCTTGAGCACATCTTTCTATCTCATGAGTCATACCTGAAGTAAATAATTCTTTTCCTTCAATTAATTCACTTAACTCTCTAGCATATTTTGAATACGATACTACTACTTCACACTCATCAAGTGCTTGTCTTGCTTCTGGTGTGATATAACTAGTTCCACCAGCTCCACTACTGATTATATATAATTTATTCATTTTAAACGGCTCCTGCTATTGTTATTTTTTTGTCATAAACTTCTTTTGGTATGATAAGTTCTTTATATTTTGAAACTAATACACTTGATGGTTCTGATACACCCTTAAGTCCAAAAAACTTTGTAGATGCAGATTCTGAAAACTCACCTTCAAGGTTATTGATTTGTTCTTCATTATAGAATTTGATATCAAAATTATATTTTTTGGCAAACTCTAAAAGACCTTTTTCATCAGCTTTTGCCTCAAATGAAGAGATATTTTCTATTTGTTCTATTTGTAATTTATATGTATCTAAAAAAGATAAAAATGCTTTTTCAATATCTTCAAAACTCGTATCTCTGTTGCAACCCATACCTAAAAATACTTTTGGTTTAAAAGTAAGAAGAGGGCTATCAAAAGGTGTTATATTTACACATAATTCACTTGATTGTTCCGTTACTAGTTTTAGATTCTTTTTATTTGGAATCGTTTCAAAAATAGACTCATAAGTTAATACTTCCACTTCTTTTTTATTTAAAAGAGAGTTTGAGATAAGTGCTAACTCTTTTAAGTTATGTATCTCTAAATCATTTCTTTTAGCAAACATTTCAAAAGCTAAAGTATTTGTTTGATCTGTTGCAGTTGAAACAAAGTTTACACAACCATCAATTCTAGAAGCAATAATATCACTTAACTCATTTGCTCCACCAAGATGTCCACTTAAAAGAGGAACTACTTTGTCTAAAGCAAGATTGATAACTATTACAGCTGGATCTGTTGCTTTATCTTCTAAAAATGGAGCAATTTTACGCACCACTGCTCCCATTGCTAAAATAGCAATAATTGCATCATAACCAGCCCAAGCTGCTGGCATAATCTCATCGATTTTACCATACAAGTTTAAATGTTCTAAGTTATGCTCTAAATCTTTTTTACCAAATACATCTACATCATAATCATGTAAATGTGGCATAAGATTACAAGCAGATGTAAGACTTGGTTGATTTATCGTTACTACAGCTATTTTTAATTTACCCATTTGCTTTTGCCTTTTTTTCTTCTTTTCTCTGCTCTTTACGTGCTTCTACCTCTTTTACTAAAGGTTTAACATAAAGATGAGACTCTTCTGTCTCTTTTTGATATAAATAATCACCAAATAAAATAAGTGCTACTCCTCGTATATGCGAAACTTGTTCGTGTATATTAGAAATAGTTCCTTTATATATTTTTTCTTCTGCCCAAGTAGCTTTTTCTATAACCCAACAAGGAGTATCAGCACTATAATCCATCTTTAAAGCTGTTTCTTTTAACTTTTTTAGTAATAAAATTGAAAGATAAAAAGCCAATGAAGAATTTTTACAAGCCAAAATGTTTTCTAGTTTTTCTGGATTTGGTGTTTTACCTTCTACTCTTGATAAAATAACTGTTTGAGAAACACCAGGAATAGTATACTCAATACCTAAAGATGCAGCAGCTCCAAAAGCAGCTGTAATACCAGGTATAACAGAATATTCTATACTTTCTTCTTTTAAAAACTCTATTTGTTTTGCAATTGTAGAGTAAATAGAAGGGTCACCAGTATGTACTCGAGCAACTATTTTATCTTTATGAGCGTACAAAAAATCAAAAATCTCAGGATATTTCATCCCTTGAGAATCAACTATTAAAGCATCTTCTTTACACCAGCTCAAAACCTCTTTTGGTACTAATGAACCAGTATATAAAACAGCATCAGCTTTTTTTAAAATATTCATAGCTTTAACAGTTACGAGTTCAGGATCTCCAGGACCAGCGCCTATAAAATAAATCATCTTTTATACCTTCTCTTTTTCGTTTTCAGTTTTTTTAATTTTTAATTGAAACAGTTGTCTCTCAGGCTCTACAAGATCTAGTTTACCTTTATATGTAGTAAGACTTATCGAGTGTGTTTCAAACTCTATTTTTGCATCATTTAATACATTTATCATTTGACTTAAGTGTTTTAAAGTAATAGCATTTATAAGCATTATTCCATCTGTGTCAAGTCTTTCGTAAAGATAAGGCAATGTTGCAATAACTTTCTCTCCACCACCACCTACAAAAATTCTTTGTGGATTTTTTTCTAAAGTAGGGTAAATCTCTTGTGCTTCACCAACATATAACTCGCAGTTAACAACTTGATGATTTGTAAGATTTGTTCTGATATGTTTTACTCTCTCTTCATTTTTTTCAAAAAAGATAGTATGTGTTTTATATCTTGCATATGCTTCAATACCACAGCTTCCACTTCCAGCACCAATGTCCCACAAAAGTTGATTTGGTTCTAAATCTAAATTTTGAAGAGTTAATTGTCTTTTATATTTTTTAGTAATCATACCTCGTTCTGTATCAAAATCACTATCATTTGATAATCCATTTTTACTTACAAAAAGTTTCTCGATAAGTAATACAAATGGTTGTGTTAAATCAAATTTATTCTCATCAAAAGCATAGATATCAATCTCTTCTATTACTTCATCTTTATAACCCAGTTTATAACCTATAGTTACTTTTGTATCTTGTAGGTTTAAAAACTTCATAGCTTTTTGCATTTTATCTATTGTGAGTTTATCACACACTAAAAATGTATATTTATTTGTTAAAAACTTTGTTAAATCAATATTTGGTTTACCATGTAATGAAAACGCATCAATCTCAGTATCATTTATAAATAATTTTTCTTGCATATATACTTTACTAGAAGTGTTATTTATAATTTTCACTTGATCTTGTGGTATTTTCTTAGCTACTAGGATACCAGCACTATAGAAAAAAGGACTTCCTGTAACTACATAAAGAATATTTTCCTTATCATAGTTCTCAAGAACGTATTCTCTAGCGATTTTATAACCACCTTTTACGATATTATCGCCAGTCTCAGCGAAATTTTTATCACATATTATTTTATCAAACGAAGATAAATCAATATCTTTATTTCTAAGATTATCAAAAGTATAGTCACCCATACCATTACCGATAATTGTTACCATTTTGTTACCTCATTTTGTTCTAATATTCTAGCTTCCACATTTGATGTTGGAAACCATATTTTTATTTGTTCATTTGCTTTTTTAGCAATCATTGTATAAAGTTCTTCCACAAGGCCAACAGAATCAAGCTCTAAAGAAAGTCCTTTAACTGTTTTTGTAGACTCTATATCTACGTCATAACCGATTTCATTTTTGATATCATCTTTTAATTGAACAAAATCTATTGAACCAAATCTATTATGTGTATTTTTAAACCCTTGATACACTTTAGTCATTTTTCCTATACCACAAACAAAAACTACTTTTTGTATATTTAGGTTTGTAGATATCTCTATAGAATCGTAAACAAAATTTGCAACTTCAACTATTTGTCCCTCATCATATCGCTCTTTTGCAGTACTAAAAGTAGTATTACCAATAGTAAAAATTAAAGGTACATATTCATTTTGTTTTGCAAACTCTATCTCTGTTTTAACAGAATCTATATAAGCCGAACTAGAAACTGGCTTTACAATTCCAGTAGTACCTAATATAGATAATCCACCTAAAACTCCAACCTTTGCATTTGCAGTTTGTTTTGAGATAGCTTCGCCATCAGTGATACTCACAGAACATTTTAAATCAAGGTTTTCATAACCTTTTGTGAGTGTAGTAAATATCTCAAACATAGCATTTAATGGAGTAGGGTTAATAGCTGGAAAATCAGGCGAAATCTTTAAGCCTTTTTTTGTCACAACGCCTACACCAACACCTGCATAAATAGAAATCTTATTTGTACCATTTACACATACTTGCGCATTGTGTGGATTTTGATTGAGATTTAAATCATCTAAATCATCACTAATCGTTACTACAAGTTCACAGTTTTTTGTAACATCTAAGTCATCATTATCCATCTTATTTGTTTTAGAAATAGATAAATAATTTGTAGATAAAAAATAGTCCAAAGCAGAATTAAATATCATAAAGGTATGTGCACCTGTTGTATATCCTCTTCTTAATACTTTTGACATATGTATATTTTCTACTCTTAGCTGTTATATTTACTACATACAGCAGCACCTACAAAAATCATAGCAGGTGTTAATGATCTAATTTCTGTAAAAAACTCATCATCTTTATTTTTTATCTCTTCAAGAGTTGATACAAGTTTAGAAGCATCTTTTGTACTACCTTTACTTAAAACAGCTAGTGGTAAATCTAATGGAAAACCTTTTCCTAGTAAAATATTTACAATCTCTTTAAGATTATAAATCCCCATCATAACAACTAAACTCTCTCTTGGATGGTAAGCAGTTACAATATCAGAAAATACGTCTAAATCATGTCCTGTGATTGTTCTATATGAGTCATTAAATATTCTATCAATAGATGGTATTAAAAAGTTTTCAGGAACACTTGTAGTTGCACTTACTCCACTTATAATAACTGGCTCAAATCCTGCATCTTTAATAGCTCGAACCTCTTCATAGCCACGTCCAAAAACAAATGGTGTACCACCTTTTAGTCGTACAACTACCTCATGAGTTTTTCCATAACCTACTAAAAGATCATTTATCTCAGATTGTTTTTTGATATGTCTATCTTTTCTTTTTCCAACATAATCTTTAACTACATCATCTTTACAGAAATCTAAAGCTTCTGGATTTACTAAGGCATCATAAAGTACTACATCTGCAGTTTTTAAAATATTTATCGCTTTTAATGTTAAAAGTTCTACATCACCTGGACCAGCACCTACTAAATATATTTTTTTACTCATTTGGATATTCCTTTATTTCGCTTATTGGGATTTGTTTAAAGTCTAAATCATCGATATCTTTATTGTCTGCTAATGCTTGAAATAGTTCAATCCATTTTTCTTTACTATATTTATGGATATTTCTAAGCCATAAATTATTGTTTTTAGGATGACCATTTACTCTTGTGTTTTCATACAAATTTGCAACAGATCTAAATCTACAAGCACCAAAACATCCAGTTCGTGATATTTTAATTCTATTAGGACCACGAGCAAGATTTATCTCTTTTAATATCTCACGTAAATCATCAGATAAAAGATCTGTTTTATGAGCTTTTTTACATCTTTCATCATGACATAAAAAGATTTGAGTTTTAAAGTGCATAATAGGCTTTTCTGGATCTAAAACCTTTGGTTTACAAACAAATCCATCTACTACTTCACTACCCATAAGGTTTACTTTTACATCACTCATGCTCTGCTCACCAATTCAAAACCATAACCTGACGTTTGATAAGGGATATTTACTTTTAGTTCTTCATTATTATCTTTTTGATAAATAATATCCATAGTTTTATTTTCTTTTATATGTTTGGCTAGTAGTATTTTTACATTTTCACCATTAAAAGTTGAAGTATCACCTTTTTTAATCTTTTGTTCATCATCATAGAATCCACACATATTAGACCTTATTTACCGTTATACTTTTGTGTTCCATCATAATCTTTTATAAGTTTATAAGTGGCATGTAAAGTTGCAACTGTCATAGTTGAACTACCAAATCTACCTTCCATAATAACAGCAGGTATATCAAACTGCTCACAAAATCTTTTACCATAATCTTTAGATTCTACAACATTTACAAATCCAACAGGAAAAAGAATAAAAGCAACTTGTGATAAATCAACACCTTCATCCAACAAAGTATTAATAGCAGCATAGATAAAAGTAGGGGCATTACCACAACATAAAATCATCGGTTCATCTTTATGTTTTTTGATAGCTTCAACAACAGCGGCATAAGATCTTGTTGTTTTATTTTTTTCTGCCATCTCATAAGTAAATGGTTCATTGATATAACAAACAACTTCATTTTCATATGTTTTAAGGTAAAAATCACTCAATCCAACTTTGATCATATTTACATCAACTATTATTTTTGCTTTATTTAGAAGTAGTTTCTGTATTCTAGGGATTGCATCTTTTGTAAAACAAATGTTTTCTAAAACTTCTTCAAAACATGTAGATGTATGGATAAGTCTACTGATAACTTCTATTTGATTTTCATCAAACTCTTTGGCTTTTGGATAATCCCTAAGTTCCTCTTCAATCATTTCAAATGATTTTACAGAGATATCTGCCCCAATATTAATAGGTGGTTGCTCTTGTATGAATTCTTTTCTGTTTTGCATTATTATTTCCATTTCATAAAATCTATAAATAAAGTCATATATTTTCTAACTTTTTTAACTTTACCTTTTGTTACTGTTTCACCTTCTAAATTAAGATTTTCAAAGGTATATATTTTTCCTTCATCTTTTATACTTGCTGTATCCATACCAATTTTTGGTCGCATATATACAGTTGTACAAGGCACTTCTTTATCTAAAAGAGGTACTATTTTAAAAGCAGTATCTCCTAAACATAAAGGTTTTTTCACTTGTGAACTAGCATAAGAAAAAGATGTTATACCAGCTATTACTTCACTTTTTTTATAAAGTTTTTTATCTTGTTCTTTGATCATATCAAGTAGATAATAAACAGTACTATAAATAGCACTGTCCCCTAATGTTACAAAAGAAATACTTCCATATTCTTTAATACCCTTTTGAATAATATCAATTTGTAATTGCCAATCTTCTGTCTTAAAATTCATAGGACTATAAATTGGTAAAATTGGTCTGTCAAAACCAAATTCATCCATAAGTCTTTTGACAATTTTATGAGTAATAGAACGATCAAAACTACTATCATCGCTTTTTGTAGGGATACAAATAGCTCCACAATTTTTTAAAGCTTTTAAAGCTTTGATTGTTACTAACTCAGGATCACCCGGTCCTAAAGATACCATTGATAGTTTTATATTGTCTTTTTTCTTATTTGTATGTTGTTTAGTGCCCAAGTTTTATGATCTCTTCTTTTATATTATTTTTAATAATCTCTAATACAGTTGGTATTTCTAAAAGATTAAACTTTTTGTCTTTTGTAATACTCTTAACAATTTTAGATTTAAAATGTTTACTTAAATCGTCAGTAATCTCTACCATATCTTTGATATAATGATTTCCACTTACTAAAAGCATTGGTACAACTTGTACTTTTTTTATACCATCTTTTTTCATCTTTTTCATAAGCTCATCTTTGATAGCAAAAAATGGAAACGTACCTTCTAAACTACATGTATAGTTTTTTCTGCTCATTTGTTCTAGATACTGAGCAGTATATGAAATAGAAGCCAAGCCCCCGATTTCTAGTTTTGGAGAACCATGAATTACATAAAGATTTGCAGTATCTTTTTTAGAGATGCTTTCATCTAATTCTTTTAAAAATAGAGTTGTATCTTTTGTTTTTGTTAAAATTGCATTTGATAATCTAATATTCGCAAATGAGAACTGTCTAAAACCTTCAACTGTTTTCTTTAGTAAGTCATGTTCATCTGTAGGAAAAAGATTCACAGAAGATACTATAATGTTTTTATAACCTAACATATCTACATCAGCCAATGTTTGAGCTAAATTTTTATAATCAAATCCTCTTCTAATCAGATCTTTTAATACCATTCGTGAACTCACAGAGATAAATACATCTACACCTGGAAATGTTTCTTCAATCTCTTTTTTAAAAGTTAAATACTTCTCTTGTTCTATTACTGAACCAAAAACAGAAAGTATAATTGCTTTATCTTTTTTATAGTGTCTATACCGTTTCATTGTTACCCTTCATTATTTATAATTTTATCTAAATTTCTATTTCTGTAAGCCCAATAGCTTCTAACTTATAAAACTTATCTACTATCTTTTTAGCGAAATCAATATTATGCGCTATTAAAATAATATTACCTTCATATTCTTTTAGCTTTTTCTCTAGAATTAATTCCATATCTTTATCTAAGTGGTTTGTAGGTTCATCTAAAAATAATATATTTGGATTATGTATTAAACATGCACAAATAGCAACTATTCTTTTTTCTCCACCTGAAAGTTTTATCGGTAGTTTATCTTTAAGATTACTTATTCCAAACTCTTCTAAAAGTTCTTCAGCTTTTTTATAAGAATTTTCATAATCATCATTTTGATTGTAAAGATTAAAAGCAACTTCATCTATCACACTTGAAGCGATAAAACTATCATCGCTGTCTTGAAAGAGATAACCAATTTTAGAGTATATCTTTTTAAAATCATCTTTAGATTTTAAATTTTCTCCAAATATATTTATATCACCTTTACTTTTATTTAATCCTAATATAGTTCTTAAAAGTGTAGTTTTACCAGAACCATTTTGTCCGACAATAGCTATCTTTTCATTACTTTTTAATTCTAAATTAACATTTGAGAAAAAATCTGTTTTTAATTTATTTAAAATAATAGACACTAATCACTCCTATAATGATACTAAGAAGTAAAACTTCTTCTATTTTTACAATTATACTTTTAGAAGGTGCCAATTGGCCATCTTTTGTTCTAATAGATATAACATCTTCTACTTTTTCCATTTTGTTTACTGCTGTATAAAGTAAAAAAGCCAGCATATCGGCGTAAATACTAAATGTTTTTTTACTAAATGTTGGTTTAAAACCTCTAATTTTAAATACCTCTAACAATCTAAAAGCACTACTAAAAAGTACCTCTATATACTTTACTGTAAAAAAGAGTATCAATGAAAACTTATTTGATATCTTTAAATTAGTAAGTCCTTTATATAATTTAAAGCCATCAAAATTAAAACTAAGAGTAAACCACAAAATAAGATTTGCTCTTACAAATACTAATGTAGCCAGCTCATGTTTTCCTTCCAAAAAAAGTATTAAAAAAGTAACAAAAATAAAAAGATTTACTTTTAAAACTTTCTTGAATACTTTTTTAATCTTAACTTTAAATAGTACTATTTGTGCAATAATTGGAATAACTAAAAGAATATCTAAACTTTTAGTAGTAGCCACAAAAAAGCTATAGACAAAAAGAGAAATTACTCCTATTGAATAGTCTATTTCTCTTTTTTTCTTGCAAATAGCTGCCATAAGCCAAATATTCCTAATATATATCCAAGACCTATAAGCATTTTTTCCGTATTAGATTTGTTTTTTTCTATTAAACTTTCTATTTTTGTATTTTGCTTATTTAATTCACTTCTTATTATTTGTCTTATTTTTGTTTCATCAATACTATTCATCATAGTATTTGTACTATTTGTAACGTCAGATTCTTCACCCATTTCATTACCTTCTATTATCACATCTGCCCAGTGTCCCATACCACCATTTATATGAACATCAAAAGGTGCAGTAAGTTTTACTTCTTGCTCAAATACACCTTCATGATCAAGATTGCCTTGAAAAACTTTTTTATCGTCTTTTTTTACACGAAAGAAACAGCCTTTACAAGGATTTCCATCTCCATAAAAAGACTCTATAAATAATTCCTTATTTTCATACGATGCCGTTACACTAAGTGAATGAGCATAAATGAAAATAGGAAGTAAAAAAAGTATTATAACTCTCATATATTTAATCCTTTGATTTGATATTTTTGTAATGTTTTAAATAAAAATACCATCATAATACCCTCAACAACAGCAAGTGGTAAGTGTGCAATAAGTGCTGTCTGAGCTACAATTAAAAAATCTTCACTACTAAAAAGTAATGCCACAGCAATACCTACTGAAGCTACAAGAATAGGGACAAATCCAACTAAAAAAGAAACTACTATTGTAGGTAATCTATCTTTTAAAAGTTTAAAAAGATAAAATCCTGTTAATGCTCCAATACCTGTATTTAAAGTATTTGCAGAAAGGGAACTAATTCCACCAAATCCTATAAGCATTGCTTGTAAAAGAAGTGCTATTAAAAGAGCAGTAAAACTATGCCATCCAAGCATGATCCCTATGATTCCAAGTAACATAAAATGTACACTTGTTACTCCAAGGGGAAGATGGATAGTAGATACTACAAAAAATAGGGCACTTAAAAGTGCTACCTTAGAAACATCATCTGGGTGCAATTTTCTGATACTATTTATAATCAAAGGTGCTAATACTACAGTTGAAGTAGCTATAACACCTGCTGATAATACACCTTCACTAATATGCATATATATTCCTCAATCCCATTTTTATTTCATCGGTTTAGCTTCGACCCATATTACTGCATCTTGGCTAAGTTCTTTCCCTTTATATTCTTTATCTGAGCCAACTCCAAGTGCACAAAATCCCCAGAATCCTGCTTTTGGAATCGAAAATGTAAACTCACCATCTTTATTAGCTTTAATTCCTATAGTTACAAATGCATCTTGGGGAGCTTCTATTTTATCTTTACCCATAGAATTTGTTTTTAGGTTTACATCTCTATTTAGATATTCTACCTCAATTTCAGCATATGGTACAACTTTTCCATTTGATTTTACTATTCCTGTAAAACTTCCATGCTCCCAAATAGCATATGGTTTAGTTAAAGGTACAATTTCAGCTTTAAGCCCCAGTTCTTTATCCCAATCAGTTGGAGTACCTGCAACATTAATTATAGTTTTTGTAATTTGTTGGATATATACATCTTCATTTGCTTCATAATAGGGAGCTGGAGTCATTATCATTAAATGATCTCCCATTCTTCTTGCTTTATATTTTGAAGTATAAGCATGTGCAGAATTATGATTTCCTGTAAAAGTGATCTCTTTTAGAGTATTTTTAAGATCTTTCTTTTTCCCTTTATTAATTACATAAAATTCTTCTATTGGTGCAAATTTCTTAGAGTCATGTTGTTTCCCCATATCCATAGTATGTTCGTCTGCAAATGGGTGTGTAAATAGATGTCTAAATTCTATTGTTTTACCTTTTGTAAGAGCTGTATTTGGTGTATACATCATTTGAAAGTGTGCTAGTGATGATGTAGCTAATACTGCAGTTGCAGTAATTGAAATTAAAAGTTTTTTTGTCATTTTTTACCTTTTTATATTTAAATAATTATAAAAATATTCTAAACTATAGTATTTTTATAACACAAATTGATATCTTTATTAGTGTGTTAATAAGTATATGTTAAAAAAGGTGGAGATGTCTTATATTCTTGATAAGCAAAGGCTTTTAAATGGTACTGAAAATTACTATCTACTGTGGATAGTTTATTTAAAGTTGAATACATAGCAATAATTGCTAGTGAAAAATATCGTTTACCATAACCTTTTAAGTGTTTCATGCTTTAATTATATCTAAGAAAATATTATAATAGAGTTTTAGTAAATTTATCATTGAATACTAGTATTATTTATTTTGTTAAATTTTATTTTACTTATACAACATTAAATAACAACTAATAATAAATAATAAGATTTATTTTATATTTAAAATCATATACTTTATTGAAACTTAAAATATAAAGAGATTGGAGAAACATGTTTTTTCAAAAAGTAATATTATTTTTAACTTTAATTTATACTCTAAATGCATATGATACAAATACAACTAAACAAAAAGATATAGAAATTGGTATGTATGAAAAATTAGGCAGTTCAATTCCACTTGACGCAACTTTTACAAACGCCTATGGAGAGAAAAAAACTTTAAAAGAGTTTATAAATAATAAACCTACTATTTTAACGCTTAATTATTATAATTGTTTAGCTTTATGCTCTCCTTTATTAAGTGGAATTACAGATGTATTAAATAAACTTCAATTAAAACCTTATATAGACTATAATGTTTTAACAATAAGTATTGACCCACTGGATACTCCAAAAACAGCATTAGCAAAAAAGAATACTCACTTTCAAAATATAAATATACCTTTTCCTCCTCAAACATGGAGTTTTTTAACAGGTGACCAAAAAAACATAGATACCATTACAAATGCTGTTGGTTTTAAATATCAAAAAAGAGTAAAAGATGGTGTCGTTGACTTTTTACATCCAGGTGTAATAATAGTTCTCTCGCCAAATGGAAAAATTGCAAGATATTTAAATGGAATAAGGTTTTTATCTTTTGATTTAAAACTTGCTGTTTTAGAAGCAAGCCAAGAAAGATTTGGACCAACAATAGCAAATACTTTACTGTACTGTTTTGCTTATGATGCAAAAAGTAAAACATATCTATTTCAAGCAGAAAAAATTGTTGGTTCACTTATGTTAATAATTATTGCTATATTTTTTATTTATTTAGTAAAAACGGGTAGAAAAAAAACAAAAAGAGATGAGGAATAGTTTAATATACAAAAGATTTTAATAATTAAGGAGAGATAAAATGAGTGATTTACATGAAAAAACATTTTATGATGAAACCCATACAGTATTTGGACATCATAAAAGTAAACTTTTTCAATGGATTTTTTCTATTGATCATAAACGTATTGCTATTTTATATCTAATTGTAATGATGTCTTTTTTTATTGTTGCAATTTTAGTAGCATTATCAATGAGAATTGAACTTTTTTCTGTTGGAAAACAAATTATGGAAGCAGATACCTATAATCAAGCTTTTACCTTACATGGAACAATCATGATTTTTTTATTTGTTGTTCCTGGAATTCCTGCAGTTTTTGGTAATTTTTTACTACCACTTCTTATAGGTGCTAGAGATGTCTCTTTTCCACGATTAAACTTATTGTCTTGGTGGTTATATATGTTTGGTGCAATATTAGCTATTACATCACTATTTATAGGGCAAGGTTTTGCAGATACTGGATGGACATTTTATGCTCCTTATAGTGTAAAAACAGGAACAAATGTTATTTTTGCTTTAAGTGCTGCTTACATTTTAGGTCTTGCTTCAATATTAACAGGAATTAATTTTGTAGTTACTATACATAGATTAAGAGCTCCAGGAATGGGATTTTTTAAGATGCCATTATTTGTTTGGGGCCTTTATTCAACCGCATGGATTCAAATTTTAGCAACGCCTGTTATTGGAATAACTTTAATTTTAGTTATTATAGAAAGAACTCTAGGAATAGGTATTTTTGATCCTTCTAAGGGTGGAGATCCTCTTTTATATCAACATCTTTTTTGGATATATTCTCATCCTGCTGTTTATTTAATGATTTTACCAGCATTCGGAGTAGTGTCTGAAATACTTCCAACGTTTTGTAGAAGAACCATTTTTGGATATAGATCAATAGCAATTTCATCTGCACTAATTGCTATTATTGGTTATTTAGTTTGGGGACACCATTTATTTACTTCAGGTATGAGTGAATGGACAAAAATTATTTTTGCATTTTTGACTTTTTTTGTTACTATTCCTACTGCCATAAAATTCTTTGACTGGATTGCTACAATGTATGGGGCTTCGATTGTTTTTGCAACTCCTATGCTTTGGGTAAGTGGAACAATTATTACCTTTGCTATTGGAGGATTAACGGGTATTACTCTAGTGACTTTAGGTGTTGATATACATCTACATGGTACTTATTTCGTAGTTGCTCATTTTCACTATACAATTTTTGGTGGAGTTGTTTTTATGTTATTTGCCGCGATGCATTATTGGTTTCCAAAATTTACTGGAAAAATGTATGATGAGAGAAAAGCAAAAAGAGCATTTTACGGTATTTTTGTAGGGTTTAACCTATTATGGTTTCCTATGTTTTTAGCTGGTGCATTTGGAATGCCTAGACGTTATTATGATTATTTACCTGAGTTTGAGATTTATCATAGAGTGGCAGGTATTGGTGCTATTATCACCATTGTTAGTATCTTTTATATGTTATACGTATTATATAAAGGTTTGAAAGAAGGGAAATCTTGTGGTAATAATCCATGGGATTCAACAACATTAGAGTGGCAAGTTAGTTCTCCTCCACCATTAGAAAACTTTAAACATATCCCTTATGTTGATTTTAATCCATATGAATATGAAAAAGGTAAACCAAAAAATGACTTAACAAATTATATAAAAAGGGGAAAATATGAATGATTCACAAACTCCTGAATTTGTTTATGACAAAGAAGGAAAAAAACATGAAGTAGTAGATTTTAACAATGATAATACAGGATCAAAACTTGGATTTTGGTTGTTTTTATTTACTGAATTAATGCTTTTTGGAGCAATGTTTTTAGTATTTTGTTTTTATTTTTTTAGACATGGATCAGATTTTGTACATGCCTCTGGAAGTTTAAATCTTATACTTGGTGGTACTAATACTCTTATCTTATTAATAAGTACATACTTTATGGGAATTTCATTATTACATGTTAAAGAAAATAAGATTGAGAAAGCAAAAAAAACTATTTATATAACAATTTTTTTATCTATAGTATTTTTAGTAATTAAATATTTTGAATGGATGGCAGAAATAAATCATGGTATTTATCCTGATTCTGAAGTATTAAATGCTCTTTCAAAAGGAGAAATATTATTTTTTGGTTTGTATTTTACTATGACAGGATTTCATGGTCTTCACATTATTGTGGGTATTATTGTTATGATATGGGTAATTAAACTACTAAATCAGCAAAAGATTTCCTCAGAAAAATATGTATTAGTTGAAAATCTAGCATTATATTGGGATATTGTCCATTTAGTCTGGGTATTTTTATTTCCATTATTTTATATGATTTCATTTGGAGGTGTATCATGAGTATTGTAACAAACAAAATGACAGTACAGATGTATTTTAAAATATTTGTAGTATTAATTATATTAACTTTATTAACTTTTGCTCAACCATATATTATTTCAGGCACAATTAGCCAAACGGTGATAATGCAACTTTTTATTGCTACTATTAAAGCAGTTTTAATTGGTAGCTATTATATGCATTTAAAATATGAAGCCCCTTTATTTAGATATATAGTTTTAATGGCGCTAGTAACACTTACAATATTTTTTGTAATTACTGCTACAGATGCTATTTTTAGAAATGAAACATTTGATTTGTTTCAAAAATAGAAGGGAGATATTATGTTAGCAGGAATGGAAGGTGTCTCAACCTTTGCAAGTGAAGTAGATGAAGCATTTTGGGTTGTAAATATAATTACACTTGGTTTATTTATAGTTACAATAGGAACAATGTTATATTTTTTATACAGATATAGAAAAAGCAAAAATCCACCTGAAAATACACAAAATATAGAACACTATACACCTATAGAAATTGCATGGACGGTTATACCAACAATATTATTGGGTATTGTTTTTTATTATGGATTAGAAAGTTTAAGAACACAAAGAACAATGCCAACTGGTCCCGATACTATTCAAATTGAAGTTGAAGCAAAACGTTGGTCATGGAGTTTTAAATATGCAAATGGTAAAAAAAGCCCAGAGCTGATTGTTCCAATAAATAGAGATATAAAACTAAATATGACTGCACCTATAGATGATGTACTTCACGGCTTTTATGTAGCAGCATTTAGAACTAAACAGGATGTACTTCCTGGAGAAACAACTTATCTTTGGTTTAACGCAACAAAAAAGGGAAAATTTGATATTCAATGTACAGAATACTGTGGTACAAGGCATGCATTTATGATGTCTTCTGTTATTGTTATGGATGAAAATGAATATGAAGAATGGTTAAATCCTAAACAAGCACCTGAAAAAGAAATAGGTTTAGAAATCTTAGAAAACAATGGATGTTTAGGATGTCATTCTCTAGATGGTACAATAGTTCTAGGTCCACCTCTTAACGATATTTATAATAAAGAAGTTACTGTTATAAATAATTCTAAACAAAAAACTATTATAAGAGATGATGCATATATAAAAGATTCTATTTTAAATCCAGATCATAATATAGTAGATGGTTTTTATCAAGGAATTATGCCTTCATTTAAAGGAGAATTAAGTGATGAAGAAATCAATGATATTATCAAATATATAAAAGGTGAAATTCATAGCACACCTGAAATACAACAAGAAGTAAAACTTGATGGGAAAACAATCGTAGAAAATAATGGATGTTTAGGCTGTCATTCTATTGATGGCTCTAAAATTGTAGGACCTAGTTTTAAAAATATTTATCAAAGATCCGTTACAATTAATGTAAATGGTAATATTAAAGAGATACTATCTGAAGAACAATATTTAAGAACTTCAATTTTTAATTCAAATGCTGCAATTGTAGAAGGGTATTACCCTGGAATTATGCCTTCATTTAAAAATATTTTAAGTGACAAAGAAGTTGAAGCAATAATTGAATATATGAAAACACTCAAATAAGGATATACATGTTGAGTATTAAAGACTTTCTAGTTTTAACAAAATTTAACCTAACATTTACTGTTATGTTATCTACTATATTTACCTTTATTCTCATAAAAGGTGCTATTACTACTGATATATTCATACCTTCAGTAGCTGTTTTACTTTTAGGATTAGGAGTATGTGCTTTAAATCAGTATCAAGAATACGAAGATGATGCAAAAATGCCAAGAACAAAAAATCGTCCAATAGCATCTGCAAAAATCTCTCCAAACGAGGGATTGATGATTTCTCTTTTTTTAATTATTCTCTCTTTTTTTGTTATTTGGATAAGTCTTGGTTTTATAGGTGTTGCTATTTTTATTTCTGTTGTTATTTTATATAATGGATTTTATACAAAAACAAAAAAACTTACTGTTTATGCTGTTATTTATGGTGCTATATTGGGTATGATTCCTCCATTAATAGGATGGATTGTGGGAGGAGGGGAGATAACAGATATTAGATTTTGGACTATATGTCTATTTTATTTTGTTTGGCAAATACCTCATTTTTGGCTTTTAATACTGAAGTATTATAAACAATATGAAAAAGCAGGGTATAAAACGGTTGCAACTACATTTGGTGTACAAAGGTTAGAACGTATTACTTTTATTTGGTTACTTTTAACTCTTATTTGTGGTTTATTTACCCTTATTGCTTTTCCTATTGATTCAGTAGTTATTTTAGGTTTAATGGGTTTATTATTTTGCTACAGTTTTTATTCTGTTTTACAACTACCTAGAACACACAATTACATTAGAGTATTTATAGCAATAAACATATATATTATGTTACTAATGATATTAATTTCTTTGGATGTTTTGATATAAATAATTTGTTGATTTATTAAAATTTAAATCAACTGTTATCAAAATATTGCTAGAATACAAGCCTTAAATTATCTTATACATTAGGCAATAAATGAACACATTTTTTTCAAAATCAGAATTAAAAAATTATCTTTTTATTATAACAGGAACTATTGTTTTAGCATTAGGAGTAGTGGGATTTTTTTTACCGAATAATCTTATTACTGGTGGTACGGCAGGTCTTTCTCTTTTACTACATTATATAACTGGTTATACGGTTGGTACATTATTAATAGCTGTAAATATTCCTCTTTTAATTATCGGGGCTAAATATCTTGGAAAGATGTTTGCAATAAGGACTATTATAACTATTATCCTTACATCATTATTTATTGATGTATTCGCAAAGGTTATAGAACTAAGTCCATTTATTATGGATACTGAACTAGCCTCTATTTTTGGTGGTATTGTTATTGGTATTGGTTTAGCGTTAGTTATCAAAGGGAACTCTTCAGCAGGTGGATCTACTATTGTTGCTCGTATAGTTGCTTCTAAAACAGAAATAAAACCAGGCCAAGTTATATTAGTAATTGATTCATTAATAATTTTCTCTGCATTGTTTGTATTTGATGATACAGCAAGAGTATTATGGAGTATTATAAGTATATATATAACTTCAAAAGTAATAGATATGATTTTAACAGGAAGTATGAATAAAAAAGTAGTTTATTTAGTTACAAATAAAACAGATGAACTAAAAATACAAATAAGAGAACACCTAGGACCTCATGGAACTATCATAAATGGCGATGGATTATTTGAAAATGAAAACAAAAAAATGATTCTTCTTGTTGTTGAGGTTACAAAGCTACAATATTTACGACAACTAGTACGAGACAATGACCCAGATGGCTTCCTTATCATCTCAGAAGCTTCTGAGATGCTTGGACGTGAATACTAAAACCTCTCTTTGAGTATTTGAAGTTTTGTAATCTTTTTATACTCAAAAACTTTATCTTGAGTATGTAAAAAATACAAATCCTCTTTTACTATAAGTTTAAGAGGTTTTATTTTTTTAATACTTTTATTTTCATAGAAGAAACTGATATAGTTTTTATCTTCGATTGCTTTTTCTAAAAATCTAAGTTCGATATTCATTTAACATTCCTTTATATTTTACTGTACAGTTATTTTTATATCTTGAAATGTAGCATTAGTACCACAGTCACTTAACATATTTGATGTAAGTTTATTGACTTGTTTATTTCCAGCATATATCAAAATTGAATTTTCATATAATCTTTTATCATTTTTGACTTTTATTTGTATCGTAGCTATTTTTGATGACATTGTTACTAATTGATCATCAATAAAACCTTTATTTGGATGGATATACGCATACTCATCATATTTAAACTGTGAGTTTATTGTATCTGTATGTTTAGAAGTAAGTAAATAATACTCATCTTCTTTTATATCTAATAACTCTACATTTTTTGTATCTTTTGATATAAATTGTATATTGGGTTTATCATTTATTTTATTTTTAAAACAATTAAGATACTCATCTTCACTCAAAAGCCCTTTAAGGTTAAACTCTTTAAAAAGATAGGAGGTAAGCTCATATTCACTTAGTGCATATTCATTTTCTTCACACACTTCACAAAATGTAATTTCATCATGTCCATAACTTAGTCTTACATCTCTTTTTTGTAAAAAAGTTTTCGCGGGGATAATTATATCTGCATATGTAGAGGTTTCATTTGCTGTTGTTCCCATAAATATTACAAAAGTATTTTGTAACGATTCGATAATAGACTGAGTATTAGGTGCTGAGATAACTGGATTTGCCCCTTGTATAAATACAACATCATAATCATCAAATTTAACATCAGCATAACTACAAGTTTTTGTAGGAGTTACAGATATTTTATTTTCAAAAGCATAAGCACTATTCCCTAAATACCAAACACCTTTATTTTTACCATCGAAAAGATTTAATTTATCACATACTTTATCTATCTCATGAAATATAGCTGCACCTTCTTTATACTTTTGAGCTCCAATTCCCATCATTACAGATACTGTTTTTTGAGTTAATAACTCTACTGTTTTATTAAATTGTTCTTGAGTTATATTAAGTGATTTTAAATCATCACTATTTATAGTTTTGTTATCAATTGCTTGTTGTAATAGCTTTGCTAAAAGATAATCTCCTTTTGGAGGTATCTGTAAAAAAACTTCAGACTTTGTTGCTATTGGTGTTTCTACGGGATCAATGGTGATAAATATTTTATCTTTAACTAGTTTGTAAATATGAGCCGATGTTTGAGTAAAGTTTCGTCCCCAAACTAAAATCACATCACTATTTTGAAGTTCTTCTATACTTGGATTTACACTATATTTTCTACCCATTTCAATACCAACTTCCCCAGAAGTCTCACAAATACTACCATCTGCAAAAGTTGCCCCGATTTTTTCAAAAAACTGTTTAGGAATATTTTGCATTGCAGCAATATTCCCACTACCTTTATAGTATAAGATGTTTTGATTTGGCTCTTTTAATTTAGATACAACTTTTTGTAATGTATTATCTAAATCTTTATCTATAATATTTTCTTCTTTTAAAAGATACGCAAAATTTTTACAAAGTTTTTTATTTGTTATGAAGTTGTCACTTGGTTTACAAATACCATTAATGTAAACAATTTGACAAGCATCAAAACAATCCATTGGACATGCTGTTAATTTCATAGTTATCTCCTTTTTATTGGTCGTAATATATCATATATCTGTACTTGTATCAAGTGCCAAATTATTTATAAAATCAGGGGACAGTTCTTTAAGTATAAAACGATTAACTATTTACAAAACCTAATTTTCTGTAAAAATCAATACTTATAACAGGGGAAGAAAGCGTTATATACTTTATTTCTTCTCTTTTTGCAAAAGCAACAACTTCTTGTATTATATGCTGAGTGATTTCTTGACTTTGATATGCAGATAAATTTGTAATAAAATGGATACTAACAACATCATTATCTGTATAAATCAAAGCACTACCAACAGCTATATTATCTTTAAAAACTAAAATAAAATCTATATTAATATTTTTTGATATATTGTGAATTGTTTCATAATTAATATACTGTGAAAAAGAATCTGATGATATTCTTATCCATGTATCTATATCATCCTTGTACCCTATATAACTAATATTAAAATTTTTTATAGGATTTTCTGTGAATGTTTCTCTATCCAATGACATTATTATGTTCTCATCATCACAATATGATTTTGAACCCATTATTTTGGATAAATTGTTTAGATTCTTTATATTGTTTTTTATTAATTGTTGTTTATTCATATACTACCCTTTTTTAATGCATTTGTGAATTCTCTAATCATTATTATTATTTCACTATTAATTTATTTACAGCTTGTCTGATTCGAGGAGTTACTAAGAATATAATTGGAAAAGCAACTATAAATGCTTTCCAATATGAACTCAACCATAAATAGATGAAGTTATCTATAAAACCTATATTTAAAAATGTTATGACAAAACTCATAAACCCAGACATAAATGCACCATTTATTAATGCAAATAAAATCGTTTCATATTTTTTAGCAATCATATTATCTCCTGTTTTACACATTAATTGTTTATTATATACAATTAATGTTTTTTGTATACTAATATTATATACCTTAATTGTATATTAAAGACAATTTTTGTAAAATTAACTTTACTAAGGATTTATTTACATGGAAGAATTATTGGATTTACAGTTAATATCAAGATTACGTTTAAGTATTGGCGGTGTAGAAGAAATAACTGGAATAAATCAAAGAAAACTAAGATACTGGGAAGAAAAAGGTATT
>ENA-ORXI01000721-ORXI01000721.1-sediment-metagenome-genome-assembly--contig:-NODE-721-length-27481-cov-4.838710_pt1 | contig 27481 bp, 24 predicted proteins | sample MGYA00237861_ERZ511468 | MGnify/ENA primary metagenome ERZ511468 (study PRJEB26299, sample SAMN06266213) | sediment metagenome | isolation source: Hudson Canyon methane seep mesocosm | place: USA:Hudson...
AAAAAAATTGAGTGGGCTATTTCGTGAAAATATCAGATTATATAATAGACTTTTTATTACAAAAAGAAATAGACAAAGTATTTGGATATATTGGAGGAGCAGTTGCTCATATTTATCATTCTATTGATAAAAATAAAAATATAGAAATAATAAATTCTATCCATGAACAAGGTGCTGCCTTTGCAGCAGAAGGTTATGCCAGAGTTACTGGCAAATCTGGTGTTGCAATTGCAACAAGTGGACCAGGTGCAACTAACTTAATTACAGGTATTGGAAGTTGTTATTTTGATTCAGTACCAATGTTGTTTATTACAGGACAAGTTAATACATATGAATACAAATATGATAAACCTGTAAGACAAGTAGGCTTTCAAGAAACAGATATTGTTAGTATTGTAAAACCAATAGTTAAATATGCAGTTATGATTGATAAAGTTGAGAATATAAGATACGAATTAGAAAAAGCACATTATGTTTCGCAAAATGGAAGAAAAGGTCCGGTTTTAGTTGATATTCCTATGGATATTCAGAGAAGTGAAACAGATATTGAAAAGCTTGAATCTTTTTATGATAGTAAAGAACATATAACTTATGAATTAAAAAAATTAAATAGTTATTTAAAAGAGTTGGTTGAGCATTTAAATGTTTCAAAAAGACCTATTATTTTAATTGGTGGTGGTGTACGGTTGTCTAATGCCCAAGATGAATTACTAAAGTTTATTAAAAAGTTTAATTTGCCTGTAGTATATTCTTTAATGGGTAAAGATGCAATAAGTGAAGACTACTCTCTTAACATGGGATTAATTGGCTCTTATGGAAACCGCTATGGAAATCTTTCTATTGCAAATAGTGATTTAATACTTGTTTTAGGCTCCAGACTTGATACAAGACAAACAGGAACAAATTTAGATACTTTTGCAAGAGAAGCAAAAATCATTCAAGTTGATATAGATGCAAATGAATTGGGTTCAAACATTGATGTAGATATGGAAATATGTTGTGATATAAAAGAGTTTTTAAATAAATTAAGTCATCAACCCTTGAAAGTTGATACAAAAGATTGGCTAAATACATTAAGTATTTATAAAAACAAATTTTCATCAACTGTAGGTATCGATAATAATGAAAAAATACCAAACCTAATTATCTCAAAAATTGGACAATTTTTAAATGATGAAATTATTTGTGTTGATGTTGGTCAGCATCAAATGTGGACTGCTCAATCTCTTGATACAAAAATGAATCAAAGAATACTTTTTTCTGGAGGAATGGGAGCAATGGGATTTGCCTTGCCTTGTTCAGTAGGAGCTTGTATCGGTTCAAATAAAAGAACAATTGTAATTGCTGGTGATGGTGGTATTCAAATGAATATACAAGAACTCGAAGTAATTAAGAGACGAAATTTACCTATTAAAATATTTGTACTTAATAACAGAAATCTTGGAATGGTTAGACAATTTCAAGAGTTATATTTTGATAAAAGATACTTAGGTACAGTGGAAGATTATAGTGTTCCAAACTTGGCAAGTATTGCTAAAGCTTATGGTCTTAAATCTAGAGTAATAAATGGTATTGATAATATTGAAAAAGAATTAAGTGATGTTTTTTCTAATAATATACCAGAGTTTATAAATATAGAACTACCGCTTCAAATGACTACAGTTGAACCAAAACTAATAGTAAATAAACCAATTGAAGATATGCATCCATTTATAACTAAGAAAGAACTTCATTCTCTTATGATAGTAAAACCTTTAAAAGAATTATGATACATATCTTTATAACAGGAGCAAATGGATTTATAGGTAGCCATTTGAAAAAGTATCTGCAAACATATTACAGTAACTATATTTTGCATACACCATCAACTAAAGAGCTTGATTTAACCAAGCCCTTAGCAGAAAGAAACATAGTCTCAAAAATAGAGCTGTATAAATTAGAGCGTAGTGTTAATGAACTAAAAGGTGAACTAAGTGCAGTGCCTGTTTCATTTAGTATGAAAGCATCGGCTGATGAGGCTGTTCCTAATGGTGATTTAGATTGGGAGTTGTTGTTATGGATGTATCTGGTTTTATCTTCTGGGGCTTAATTGCTGTTGCCTTCTTTTATATTGTTTCAATTTATAATGGCCTTGTGACCTTAAAGCACAGTGTAAGAAAAGCATGGGCAAACATTGATGTGCTTCTAAAACAACGCCATGATGAACTCCCAAAGCTTGTTGAAACCTGTAAGCAATACATGAAGTTTGAGCAGGAAACCCTTGAAAAGGTTATGAAAGCTCGTTCATCAGTAGCCTCTGCACAGCAACAAGGCGATATCCCCGGTTTAGGTAAAGCTGAAAGTGCAATGCGTTTAGGTCTGGGCAGTTTATTTGCTGTTGCTGAAGCCTATCCTGAGCTAAAAGCGGACGAAACATTCCAACATTTACAAGCTCGTATTACCGGTTTAGAAAATGCAATCGCTGATCGACGTGAGTTTTATAATGAAAGCGTGAATAATAATAATGTCCGAATTGAACAGTTTCCCGACTTATTTATCGCTAGAATGTTTAATTTCAAATCGCACGATTTACTTGAGTTTTCAGATCAAGAAAAAGCCGACGTTAATCTTGGTCAATTATTTAATAACTGATGCACAATGATATTATTGCTTCATTAGCAGCTAAGATCACACAGTTAGAAGCCTATCAATTTTGGATTCTAGCCAGTCTACTCATCCTCATTACGCTATTTTCATTGTCACGTATGGCCAAGTGGTGGAATCTTGCTCGTATGATCGAAGATGTACCAACGTCTAAAGTTAGATCGGCATCACAAGGTTATGTTGAATTAGTCGGTACTGCGCAGATGATGGATGGACCAATCCTTGTCTCTCCACTCAGTAAAACAAGCTGTGTTTGGTATCGCTACAAAATAGAAGAAAAAGTAAAAAAACACGATAGTAAAGGACGCTCTCAAACCTACTGGCGCATGGTTGAAGAGGGTATAAGTGAAGATATTTTTTTTATCGAAGATGATACTGGTCGCTGTGTAATCGATCCTGATGATGCTGATGTGATTGCCACTAATAAGCGGTCTTGGACTAAACGCACAGTGATACCACCAAGACGTTATACAGAAGAATTAATTACTAATAATGAACCGTTATATGCCATCGGCTTGTTTAAAACAGTGGCTAATGTTGAGCAACAAAAACAACGACAGCAGACCAGCCACTTATTACGTGAATGGAAAAATGATCCCAATCAGCTGTTACATGATTATGACCACAATAGAGATGGTGAACTCAGCCCTGATGAGTGGGAACACGCTAGACTTGCAGCACAAAGACAGGTCAAACGTGAACATGGTGAGTTAGAAAAATTAGAACAACTGAGTGTATTAAAAAGTAGCCCGCATAAACATCAAGGGTTCATACTCTCAACTACACCTGAAAATGAATTAATTAAACAATATAAAGCGAAAGCTTTTTTAGCTATGTTTTTCTTTTTTATGACAGGAAGTATCGCTGTTTGGCTAATTAACACAAGACTAGGACTTTAATAACAATGCAGCAGGATCATATGGATCACGTGTTCAGCCAAGGTGGCTTATTATCACAATATATCGATGATTATGCCCCTAGACAACAGCAGTTAGAAATGGCTCAGGCCATTGAGAAAACATTAACTGAAGCGACGGTATTAGTAGCTGAAGCGGGCACAGGTACAGGTAAAACATATGCTTACTTAGCACCAGCCATTCTTTCTGGGCAAAAAGTGTTTATTTCGACAGGGACAAAAAACCTGCAAGATCAGCTTTTTAATAAAGATTTACCGATGTTACGAAAAGCGTTAAAAACGCCATTTCGCGCCGCCTTATTAAAAGGTAGAAGCAATTACCTATGCCATTATCGCCTTGAAATGGCTCAATCAGATCCGCTACAAAAACCACAGTATATCAATTTGCAAGCCTTATCAGAATGGTCTGGCATCACTAAAACCGGAGATCTTAGTGAAAGTGATATCTTAGAAGATAATTCATCTCTATGGTCTAAAGTCACGTCAACTATTGATAACTGCCTTGGCCAAGAATGCCCAAATTATGCCGAGTGTTTTGTCAGTGAAGCGCGTAGAAAAGCACAAGAGGCTGATATTGTTGTTATTAATCATCACCTCTTGATGTCCGATATGGCATTAAAAGCATCAGGGCGAGGCGAAATATTACCTAGTGCAGATGCTTATATTATAGATGAAGCCCATCAGTTGCCCGAGATTGCCACCCAATTTCTTGGCGATAGAATCAGTAGCCATCAAATACATGAATTGTGTCGCGATAGTCTACGGGAAATGGAACAAGATGCTAAAGATATGGGCAAAATACGTGATTATGCAGATAAAACTGAAGCATCGATGCGATCATTACGCCAAGCAGTAGGGGATAAAGAACAACGAACACCATGGCTAGTCATCGTTGACAAATTAGGTGTCAAAGGAAAACTAGATGATGTTATGGACTGCTTGCATGATCTAGCCAAGCAACTTGAAATCGCCGCTGAGCGAGGCAAGGGCTTAGAACAATGTCATAGTCGCTGTAATGAATTAATGGATACACTCGAATTATTTACTCAACAACAAGCTGATGATAATAACGTATTGTGGATTGATATTCGCAATAGCGGCATCGTCTTACATGCGACACCACAAGAAGTCAGTCAGTATTTTCAACAATGGATGGATGGCAAACCGACATCATGGATCTTTACTTCAGCAACACTGACAGTGGCAGGACGGTTTAACAATTTTAATAATCAGCTGGGCATTAATGATTCGGAAACGGCTATTTGGCCAAGTCCTTTCGACTATGAAAAGCAGAGCCTTTTATATATGCCGGCTATTCCTGTTGAGCCAAAAGAGGATAGTTATAATACATATATAGCAGAGATTGCTAAAGATATAATTAGCCACAGCAAAGGACGAACATTTCTATTATTTACCAGCTATCGCGCAATGCATAGTGTTGCTGATGCATTAAAAGAGCTAGATGACTATCCGTTAATGATTCAAGGAAGCGCATCAAAATCAAGCTTATTAGAAGAATTTCGAGATCACGGTAATGCCGTATTATTGGGTACCAACAGCTTTTGGGAAGGTGTTGATGTCCGTGGTGAGGCATTATCATGTGTGTTGATTGATAAGATACCGTTTGCTTCACCTGGTGATCCAGTTCTGCAAGCACGAATTGATGGACTGCGAGAGCGGGGCGGTAATCCCTTTTCAGCCATTCAAATTCCTGCTGCTGTTATTCAATTAAAGCAAGGTATTGGCCGACTTATTCGTGATCCAAAAGATTACGGTGTACTTGTCCTGTGTGATCCACGATTCTTAACCAAGCCCTACGGTAAATTGTTTTTAAGAAGTTTACCAGCTATGCCGATCACACAAAATAGTGATGATGTCGCACAGTTTTTTGAAGATAAAAAAATATAATAACAACGCAAACAGCATTACAAAAGTTACTCATAACATTGATTTAAATCATTATTTTTATTTATTAACGCTCAAGATAAGAAAGGGCAGTCATAAATGAAAGCTCTTGAAACTGTTTCAAACCAGTATCACTAAAATTCATTTGCAGCTGACTTTTTTTCATAATCTCTTTACAGTGAGAGGGTGAAATTAAGCTGACAGATACATTATCCATAAGCTGTATGGCTGCTTCTAATTTAAAACCAACCGCCCCCCCGGCAAATTTACCTTTAGTCATTCGCTCACGAATCACAATATGTTCAATTTGGTAATCTTCCACTAATTTAGCAAAATCAAACTGAAACTTCTTTAATTGTTCAGTATCAGTCGCATCAGCAATGCTTAGTCTTTTAACACGACATTCGTGTAAAGCAAATAAACCATCTTTTAAAGACATAAGACAGATAATTGCATCATTGCCTTTAATTTCGACACCACATATTTTCATTATAAAACTCAACACGATCAAAAGGGATATAGTACTATTTTCAGACAAGATTAGCGTTAAAATTTCGTATTATTTGATAAGGGCCACACAATGATAACCTTATACGGCAGTGGACAATCACGATCATTTAAAGTGTTATGGGCACTCGAAGAGGCTCAACTTAGCTATGAATATAAACAAGTCAACATTGGCAGCTCTGATGAAAATGGCACCCAAACTCAGGCATATAGACTGCTTAATAGCCAAGGGAAAGTGCCCGCATTAGTTGATGGCAACTGTGTAATCACAGAAAGTGCGGCAATTTTAAATTACCTTGCTGCTTTAGTTCCAGATGCCAAACTGATGCCTGCCAGTGACGATCTTGCAACTCGAGCCTATTATGATGAAGTGTGTGCTTTTGTTTTATCTGACTTAGAACAACCACTGTGGTCCAAAGCAAAACATAGTTTTATTTTACCCAAGGAATATCGCTTGAAAGGCATTCGACACTCAACACAATGGGAATTTGCTAAATCAGTTAAAGCACTTGAGCGTTATCTTGCTGACAAAGAATTTGTGATTAACAATCAATTTACCATGGCTGATATTGCCATTGCCTATACATTAAACTGGGCTACAAACGCTAAGTTTGATCTGCCTCAACATTTATTAAATTATTGTCAGGCAATGTATCAGCGACCAGCATGTTTGCGTGCATTAGAAAAAGCATAAACTCACCACAGTTTTTATTATGAACAATTTCTTGCAGTCGAAATAATGAGTACTGATTTGTTTCAACATTCTGTCAATCCTTACATTCCAAAATGGAAAACCAATAGGTATTGTTACAGAACAATATGCTTAAATTCAAATTTTGGCCCAATTTCAACTAATTTAACGAAGGAGCAATTGTGTCGTTAGTGAGTACATACACATTCCTTACAATCGATTCCTACAAACGCTATTTAACATAATATACATTATGCGAACCTATTGGTATTTCACAAAGCGTGCTTTATAAGCATGAGTAGTAAAAATTAATAACAATGAGATTTGCATCATGCGTGAGAACGCTGACACAGAAATACGTGAAGCGTATTTTGTACTAGGAGCTGAGAAAACAGTTTTTTATATTTAAAGCATATCGAATTTTTTCACACACCTGCCAACCTATTTTTTAGATATACATTAAACAATTTGAAATTTAAATTTCGTCATACAGTACAGGCAGAATGTGTATTACATTTAAATTCTGTTCATCAAGGGAGAACGATCATGAAAGTATAATTTAAGCTACGGGCCCCCTATTATTCCACTAAGTGCCAGGAGCGGTCACGGTATTCGTAAAAGAACTTACCCGCACATTTAGGTTAATATTTATTCAAGGTATTAATAAGCACTTTAATTTCGATTGGCTTGCTTGTATTAACACCCTACCATCTATATTTCAGGTAAGTTGGTAGCGATTAAAATTCAACCCAAAAAGTGGCACCTTTATCTGGGGTATTGAAGACACCAATCTCTCCACCCATTAGATCGACCAGACTTTTACTAATTGTTAAGCCAATTCCTATCCCCAATATAGCGGAATCTGCGTGTTCAGATCGTTTAAATGGTTCAAATAAATCATGTAGAATCTCATCTGACACACCCTCTCCTTCATCACTTACACTCAAACGCACTTTTCCATTATCTTCTTGAGAACATGAAAGTATTATCGTTCCATTCTCACTGTTATATTTAATGGCATTAGACGCGAAATTCAAGAGTATTCTTTGCAATTTATTGTAATCAGCTTTCACCATAAATGCAGGTTCATTTATTACCGTGTTAACAACATTGATGGAGTATTTCTCAGCCTCAGCTTGAATTAAAGTCGTAATTTGAGCAAAGAGTTCATTGATATTAATGCTGTCTATAGACGCCTCCACCTGACCTGATTGAATGTCCGACAGTGTAAGTACATCATCAATTAGTTTTAATAGATGTTCACCACTTTCCGTTATGTATGACAATGAATCTAATTGGTCATTTGACAAAGGATTAGAGCTATCAGACTTCAATAGCTGTGAAAAACCTAAAATTGAGCTCATTGGCGTTCTAAACTGATGCCCCATCGATGCTAAAAACTCAGATTTTGCTTTACTGGCTTGCTCAGCTTCGTATTTTGCCAAAAACAAGCTACTTTCAGCCATTTTATGCTCAGTAATATCTCTAGAGTAAATATTGACATAAGTGGCATTTGAAATAGGCATAACATTAAACTCTTGAACACCATCATCAGTAATGTATTCAAAAGTGATACTCTTCTTTTCAATCTTAACTTGATCTACTGGTTCTCCTAAAAATGAAGGAACAATATCTCCCTCATGACAACTCCATTTACTTAAGAACTTTAGCCCAGCAGGATTTGAGTAAAGTAATTTTTTATTCTTATCGATCCTAAATACAGGCTCCATATTTTCTTCTGGCAGGCTCGCAACAACCTTTAGCTCTTGTGTCAATATAAGCGATGTCACCTGGCTATCATGCAGTTTTTTACCTGAAGAAAACACAATAAACATATACATTAATACAACAGGAGAAATGGTATTCAACAAGCTGTCAGATGACATTAACATGGAAATAAAGGTCAGAGATAACGAACCGATGAAATAAGCAGAAAACCCAGAAAAAACAAGTGTCAGCGTTGATACCGATCCTGCTGTTAGCCCAGCAATCAACATCACCATAAGTATTTGAATAACAGCTATAGAATAGATACTCGCTAAAAGCACTGTGGCGCCCCAACTAAGTCCAATAGCTAGTAACACAACTGTATACCACCGCTTTACTCTTAATGCTTTCTCTTGCGTTAACCTAAGCGAATAAAGCCGGTTCACAATAAGAATGCGAAACAAAGCCAAGACAATATGAGTTATCATCCATATCGCTAATATGTGCCTTGGAACACTATCAAGCAATATCCATCCAGCAAGTAATGCAATGATGAAATTAGAAGACACGCTAATTAATAAATTGCTTTTGAGGCTCTCTACCAATTCTGGCAAGACTCTCAGGCTATCACTACTTGTTGTTGATATTTGCATAAATAATAGTTGGGTTAAATAGGTTTAAGATAATTGACATTGATTCTAATTTCAATGCACAAGTCTGCTGCCAGTGTACCTTAATGTGAAAATACACTAAACTCATTACGACCCGCCTCCTTCGCTTGGTAAAGCGCCATGAAGCCCATTAGTCAATCGTGCTTGTTCTGCATGTTGTGCTTTAAATGACTGCCATGAGGTATCAATTTCCTCTACTTGGGACGATATTTGTAATGTGCCATAGCCAAAGGTGATCGCCATTGCTAATAGCAGTGTAATCACGATAGATAATTCACGTAATGATAAAGGCTTTGTATTCATTTTTCATATCCTTGAAACAGAGGTGAATAAACCGCCTATTTGTTAAGATAAATATTTATTCAATAGTTCAACAAACCCTTTAATATCAACTGGCTTAGTGATGTAGTCATCAAATAGTCCTTCAGCAGATTGAAGATCATGCTTCATCGCCGCAGCTGTCACAGCAATAATAGTCTTGTTTTTATAGTATTCATGCTCTCTTAATTGCATCGCTGCTTCTTTACCGTCTATGCCTGGCAAATGAATATCCATTAAGATTAAATCAAAATCTTGTTCTAAGGCAGCTTCTAATCCTAGCTCGCCTGTTTCAACCATTTTTAATGTATGAGGCTGTCTATCAAAAATGGATTGCATTAAGCGTCTATTTGCAGGGCTGTCTTCTACATACAGAACATCTTTACCCGCAATATTGATTTCTTCTGCTAACACCTCTTTTTCCACTGACTCAGGTGTTTCAAGCTCTTCTACTGACTGATTTTCTGCTAGAGGTAATTCAATCCAAAAGGTTGAACCTTGTCCTTCAATACTTCTAAACCCTATCGTTCCACCCATTAGTTCAATCAAGTCTTTAGTTACCACAAGACCTATACCCGTTCCTTCAATGGCAGAGGTTTCTTGTCCTAGTCGGTTAAATGCACCAAAGACATTGCCGTGTTGACCTTCAGGGATACCGATACCTGTATCAACGATATTAAGCTTGAGGGTATTGCGTGTTGTAGTCGCCCAATCAATGGTCACGCTACCTTGCTGTTTATTATATTTTATAGCGTTACTGATGAGGTTAATAATCACTTGTTTGAGCTTAGTATAGTCCGCTGAAACAATCCTACCTTCTTTTGATTCAATATTGAGCTGAATAGTAGCTTTAGTGGCTATTGGCGACATTAATGATTGAATATCCGTCATCAATTCAGCTAATTGAATAGACTCAATAGACACTTCAAGTTGTCCAGCCTCAATAGTTGATAACTCTAATACGTCATTAACAAGGTTTAGCAGGTGATGGCCACTAGACACAATATAGTCGACGCTTTCTTTCTGGTCTTGAGTTAAAGGTTGTTGTGTATCACTCTTTAATAACTGTCCAAACCCTAAGATGGCATTAAGGGGGGTTCTTAATTCATGGCTCATTGAAGATAAAAATTCTGATTTGGCTTTATTGGCTTTGTTTGCCGTAACTTTTTCATTCTCTAGCGATTGCTGTGCTTGTTCATTTGCAATTGCCAAGCCCATCATTGCACTAATACTAGATAGCATTTCTAGGCGCTCAGGAGCTCTAGATGGAAATGGCTCGGTATACAAATACATAACACCTAAAACTTCATTCGCAAACTTCAAAGGAACGATGTAATGCCCATGCTCAGTCATACCTTCAAATCTATGTTCATGCTGATGGTCGTCAAAACAATTATCAGATATTTTTAGCATGCCACTAACTGCCGCGCGACCACATAGGCAGTCACCCATATTGATACATTCCTCTTTAAGAAGAAATTCTTCTGAGAACTCACCAAACATAGAAAGCATATGAAGCTTATCATTTTCAACTAAAAATACACCTGCCTTCTGCTCGACTTTCATTTCATCAAACTGACATAAAATGCTCAGAACCTGCTCTATACGCACTTTGAGTTTTAAAGGTTTTTGTAATGTTTGGGAGATTTCTGCTCGAACACGAGCTTGCTGTTGCTCATTCTGACTTTTGAGTTCTAAATTTTTTATTTTAGTAATATCAGTACGCATAGCAATGTACTGTTCTGGCTTACCTTGTTCATTTAATTGAGGAACAATCGTTGATTCAACCCAATAGAGAGAACCATCTTTAGCTTTGTTGTGTATCTCGCCATGCCAAACATTTCCATTTGCAATTGTTCGCCACATATCTTTGAAAAATGAATCAGGATGAAAATCAGATTTTAATATTCGATGGTTCTGTCCGATTATTTCATCTTTAGAATATTGACTAATTTGTTCAAACTTTTCATTCGCATAAACAATTACCCCTTTCACATCAGTGATACTAACAATAGCGTGCTCATCAAGGGATTTCTTTTGAAAAAGAAACTGCTCATTATCTTTCTTAAGACGCAAGGCTACTTCTTGGTTTGACCTGCGATAGATATAGAACGCTCGTATTTGCCATACAGTTAAAACAACTATCAGGAACATAAGTGTAGACAATACATTGCCTGCCTTCCCAAGTTCTGCATCCATAAGAGCTTTTAGGGTTTTAATAGTTTCATTAAACGATTGCCCAACAACACTATATTCGACGTCGAACTGTTGGTCGAGCTCTGAGCCAGCACCCGCTGTTAATCCAGTAGAATATCTAGCCTTTGTTAATAAAGTTAGTTTATTTACATCCCGAATGCTAGCAACAATTTTTTGTTTTAATTCAGGCTTGTTATGTTTTTTAACTCTTGCATTCAGTGCTAACGTAGCATTATCAAGTTGAGCCAAAATATCGATAATATTTACAGAGGTATCTCCAGACAGGAGCTCCTCCAGCCAAAGGTGAGACTCAGATATGTTTAACTGGGCATTCATTACAACAAATGTTGTATCTGAATATAATTGGACAAAGTGTCGGGTACTGAATTTCTGATAGGCTATTATCGAGGTGATAATAACTAGAATTACAATTGGAAGAGAAAATAAAGCTCTACTTGTCGTTATTTTACTTTCTTTTATTTTCATAATATTTCAATACATGCTGAGAGGGTAAGACTTTGCCACGGATTTAATATTACGCGAGCACGCTGGAAATACTGATAAGCTCTACGACTTACTAACTGTAACCTTAGGTTTAGGGCTAGCATATCACAATATCATTATATTATAATACGGCAAGATACAAATCATTATGAGGTGCCTCACCTCCTCATACACTCAACGCCACATTAGTTCAGCTCTTCGATACCAAAGGGGATTCAATAGTTAACGCTCTAGCTGTCCGCTTCGGGTCGGCAGCGACCTCTGAACGATTCGTCGCTAACGTGCCAAAAACGGTCACCCTTCCACAAAGGGTTTTGAATTATTAAACTTTTACAGGCTGTAATGGTTTAATGAATTAGGACACCAAGTTAGATATTATCAAAAAGATGATTGACCGCTTAGGTTGTGGATTCAACCGCTCGATGCAGCACATGCATTAAATAAATATATACCTCACTGATGATCGGTTTGAGCCCTTTCTCACTAAAACATAAATTCTAACATTGATGAATACAGTATTTTGTCCGTGTTATATTCCGTTTTTATCAACATGTAAAACAAATTTTGAGATAGAGCTTGATAGTAAGTACAATCTCAAACTATTTAATTATAAAAAGCTTCAACAACTCCTTTCAGCGTGATCATAAGCGGTTGTCCCCGACGGTCTAGGGCCTTAGGAGAAGCGACTTTCACCCAAGCTTCACTGATGCAATATTCCTCGACATCGGAACGCTCTTTGCCATTAAGACGAATACCGATATTGTGCTCGAAAATTTCTGCCACATGATGTGGGCTACGGGGGTTACATGAAAGGCGATCCGGTAAAGCTGGTAGCGATTTAGTGTCATTCATAATGGTGGCCTGAAGTAAATGAAGTACGTCATTGTAGACAATATAGTCCGAGTGCTCAACCACTGCAGTATAGTATGACGTGAATTTACGCCGACTCTTAATTCAAACACGCTACTATCACTAAAAGTATTGGCCCTACGGGCAGCAACCAATGATCAGACTGCCCTGTTTATTTCAAAGCTAGACCCGATCAAACACGACTTTTAGTCTTCCGTGTAGCAATTGCAAGCTGTGGATTATCAGGCCAGGGATGTTTTGGATAGCGGCCTTTCATTTCTTTTTTAACCTCGTGATAAGAGGACAGCCAGAAACCGGCGAGATCTTGTGTGATTTGCAGCGGTTTGCCTGCGGGTGACAAGAGGTGAATCAACAAAGGTACTTTGCCTGCGATAACAGCAGGGCTTTGTTGGCAGCCAAACATTTCCTGTAGTTTTACTGCCAGCACGGGCGGAGTCTCTGTATAGTCGATACGGATCTTAGAGCCAGACGGTACTTTTAAGTGAGTTGGTGCCAGTTTGTTGAGTATTTGCTGTTTTTCCCAAGGCAGTAATGCATGCAGGATCGCCGTTAAATTAATTTTATTAAAGTCATTTAATAGGTTTACCTCGTTCAGATAAGGCGCCAACCAACTCTCTAGTGTAGAAAGCAAGGCTTCGTGACCAACATCTGGCCAGTTAGCATCCTTATCAATGGAGCGAACTAATGAAATTCTGGCACACCATTGCTGAAGCTCTGGAGTCCAGCGTAGAAGTTTAAGTCCCTGTTTGCGGATATGCTGAATCAACGCCCTGCTTTTAGCTTCTGTAGGTACAGTGTTTAAGCGCTTTCTCTGTAGCGTTAATACGCCGATTTTTAGCCGCTCTTCGGCAATAAATCGATTCGTTTTTTTATCCCACTCGGCAATGGTTTCTAGCTCAATAACGCCGTTCAGTACGGAATCGAACAGTCCTTCATCAAGTTTCACGGCTGAGCGAATAACATCCCCCTGCCCCCCCTGTTGACTTGAAACGTCTGCGACCACGAGCCAGCCACTATTAGCAAGGTGATGATGCCCTATCAGCTTAGCACTTCGTCCATTGGCGAGTTGATAAGCACCTGAATGCCGGCGACGTGCGATTCGATCTGGATAGGCACAGGCGAGCAAGTAACCAGGCAATTGATCAGCGGTTATCAAATGCGTTACTTTACTGGGCCGTTTTAACTTTGCTGCCTGTTGTTCGAACTGTTGTGCTAATTGGCGAGTATGTCGTAACCAGCCCTGATGCATTGGCGGACAATTAGTTTTTCCGTTTAATACGTCAAGACGGTAGCTAATATCTGCATTGTCATTACTAAATGGGTCGCGGTCAGATAATAGGCTAGCTAGTAAGGCCGCTGGTTTGATACAACCGATCTCGGTGCCGCACAATAATAGATGGGCGAGCCTTGGGTGAATCGGCAGTGACGTCATGGCCTGACCATGATCGGTCAGCAGCCAGCCATTAGCTTCGCGTTTAATTGCACCTAGTGACTTGAGTAAATCCATAGCCTGTTGCCAGAGTCCTTTTGGTGGTGGATCAATCCAGCATAATTCCCTTGGTTCATCTACGCCCCATTGTAATAATTGTAGTGCCATCGGGGCCAGATCTGCATTTAGAATTTCAGCCATGCCGTGTGCTGCGAGTTGTTGTTGCTGATCAGCCGACCAGATTCGGTAACATTTACCAGGCCTTAGCCGACCTGCTCGTCCAGCTCTTTGTACACTGGATGCTTGCGAAATTTTGACTGTGTGTAAACTTGTCATGCCAATCGATGGATTAAATTTTGCTTCCCTCTCTAGGCCACAATCGACCACAATATCAACGCCATCAATGGTCAAGCTGGTTTCTGCAATATTGGTGGCCAGCACAATTTTCTGATCATTTGATTGTTTACCTGAAAGTGGCGCAATGGCTTGTTGTTGTTGTTCAATCGATAGGTTGCCATAGAGCGGACGCAGGTGAATACCCGGTGATTTTCTAGCGGAAATCCAGTTTGAAAGCTCAGCTGCCGTACGTCGAATTTCTGCCTGCCCGGGTAAAAAAGCCAGCACGCTACTGTTTGGATTTTCGTCAATCGCCTGCTTAACAGTGGCGACCATACGGTCAATTACACGATCTTTTGCTTGTCGCGCCAGACCGTAAATAATATCAACAGGGTAAGCCCTGCCTGCACTTTTTACCACGGCTGCGCCGCCTAGCAATTCCGATGTAGCATTGCTATCGAGCGTCGCCGACATGACCAGAATTTTTAATGGGTCCTGCTCATCTCTGAACAGAGCTCGACCTTTCAGGCACAGACTGAGCGCCAGATCAGAATCTAGGCTGCGTTCGTGAAATTCATCAAATATCACCAAACCCACCTCATCTAACGAGGGATCATGCTGCAACATCCGGGTAAGAATACCCTCAGTGATTACCTCCACCTTTGTCTGCTTCGTGACCTTAGTATCTAAGCGCATACGATAACCAATCGTTTGCCCAGGACTTTCATTCAAAAGGCTTGCCATGCGATATGCAGCAGATCTAGTGGCGATTCTGCGCGGCTCTAACATTAGGATTTTTTTGTGTTTTAGCCAAGGCTCATCCAACAATGCAAGCGGAACTAAGGTGGTTTTACCCGCGCCAGGCGGTGCTTCAAGTACGACCTCATGGCGCTCAGATAATTGCTGTTTAAGATAGTCTAAAATATCTTCAACAGGTAGGCCCAATGGGGTCACGGCGATGCCTCTAGCAGTCGGTTTGGAGTAGTATGATAGTAACTCAAAATGAGACTAGGAAACTATAGATTTATTTCCCTTGCTTCAACAAATTGAGATGTAATACCTCGTTTTGAACGAATAGCTACCTGTGTACAATTCATCGCTAATGTGCCAAAAGTGGTCCATTACCTTATCATTATAGTTAGTAGCAAATTTGCTATAGAAGTTAACTTAATAGCTTTCATCTATAAAGACCCGCCAACTCTCTAGTACAACGTGGAAATCAGCTATGCCACAGAAAGCTTCTGACTCACCGTCGTAAAGAGACAGTGCATCTTCAAGTTCAAACTCTTCACCACTTTCAAGTTCATTGGCAAAAACCCTAACTTCTTCCCTATCGATTTCAATTGATAGCGCTTTACCTACCCAACGCCAGTTTGTCAGCTGATTGAACTGCAATTTGGCGATGACTTGGCAGATCTCTGCATATTTTTCGTCACACCCGCCTAGCTCCTCGACAAACCAAAAGCCTAATGCTTCTTGCCCCATACTAAAGTCAGCAACTAATTTACCCGTCAAAGTATTACGTCGAAATTCATATTCCATAATTTTCATACCTAAAAAACATATCTATTCAAATTTTAACTCAATGCACTAAAAGCGGGCTAATAATAAAGTGGCAACTGTTTTGCGGCTTCAGCACCAGTGAGAATTAATGTGGAATGCCTGCAGTGGGTGCTGAACTTCGAATTACAGTTAGCTGAATACACAGTTAAACTAAAGCTACAGTCTAAAATCACTGACCAACTATTGCATCGACCGGTTGAATCCACAGTCAAAAGCAGACATTCAATGCTTCCAGACTAGTGCTTTATTAGCTCTTGCCAGTTCGTTCCGTCAATAAAAGTCTTCCTGTTATCATAAGCGATACGATGCGTGCTGTGGCAGCGAGCACATGCCTGAACAGCGAGTCCACCGAGTGCTTTTCCTTGTTGTTTTTTTGTCCCCTTGGCCAGGCTCTGTTCTAAGTCAGCTAGTGTTTCTATCATTTTCACATCAGGATAGACCTTAATATCTTTTTTATGGCACTGCACACAGGTTTCACCCTGTAACTCGATACCATGTTTGAGTTCAGACAAGGAAGATAATGCAACATCCCGTTTGCCGTCTGTAGAGGCGATTTTTATCTGGTTCAGCTGTCGAATTAGTGCTTGCATATGCTTTTTATAATCCGCTGATTGACTAAGTTTAACCGACGAAAAATCTGCTGCACGGTACATTGTTGCAACAGTAACTCGGTAGTCTTGATGGCATGAGTCACAGCTTGTATTCAATTTATCAAGTGCAAGGGATATCCTTTTTTGGTCCCTGTCTTTAACGCTTACTTGTAACTGATTTAATGCTTGCACATCTAGCTTTTTATCCCACTCAGGAACCATCTCACTTATTTTAAGATAATGTTTACTTAACTGCGCAGTCCATTTATCTAAAAGTTCATTCTCATTACTGCTTGCATAAAGTTTGACGGCCTGTATTTCACGTCGGATTTTAAACATATTATGCAACCATTCCTGCCGTTTATTCTCTGGCATATACCACTTTGCCAATGACGCTGGTGGTATTTTATGTAGATTAACCTTGTCTTTATGGGTATAAACAATGGTGACCACGACCGCAATAAGGAGGCACTGTAGCAAAATAAAATGTGTCCATCTCATGAGAATAAATGACCCCTAATTGCGTGTATGGATAATGATGCTAATTATAAGTCATCAATGACAATAAAGGCCTCTTTTAATTGAATACTTTAGTTTGTAGATTCAAGCGGTCGAGAGGGCGACCTTAGATAATGTAATTAGATCCATCCTTTGAAGCAGTTATTTGTTTAACGGCAGTTTTATATTTTTTTATTAAGTGGTGTTTGAGTTATGGCCACTGTTTTTGTCTGATATTTTTAATTGTTCCGATTTCGATTAGATGACTTAGCACCACGACGTCCACGTCCCTGAGATTGGCCTCGACGTTGTGGCTTAGGATCTGCTTCAAAATTACCATACTCCTCGTCTTCCGATGAGCCTGCTGACACCCTCTCACTGGGCGCAAAACCTGGAATGATATCGCACTGAAACTGTCGGCCAATGAGACGTTCAATAGACTGTAACTGCTTAGCTTCATCCGCACTGAACAATGAAACTGCTAAACCAACAGTGCCAACACGACCAGTACGACCAATGCGATGCACATAATCTTCTGCTACATAGGGGAGATCAAAATTAACCACGCAAGGCAGTTGATTTACATCAATACCCCGAGAGGCAATATCAGTGGCGACCAATACTATAATCTTGCCGTTTTTAAAGCCTTCTAAGGCATGTGTACGTGCATGCTGGGTTCTGTTCGCATGGATTGATTCGGCACTAATAGCGGCATTTTTAAGCTCGACCACCAAATTATCCGCACCCTGCTTGGTACGAGTAAAGACCAACAGTTGATGCCAATTATTCTTTTTAATCAGGTGAATCAACAGCTCGGTCTTACGCTCTTTGTCTATCGGATGTACTGTCTGCTTAATTGTATCGACCATTTTGTTCGCAGCAGCCACTTCAATCAAAAGTGGATTCTTTAACATCCCTTTAGCAAGCGACTTAATCTGTTTAGAAAACGTCGCTGAAAACATCAAGGTTTGACGTTTGTTAGGCAGTAGCATTTGGATACCACGAATATCGTCGATAAAACCCAAATCTAACATGCGATCAGCTTCATCCAAAACTACTATCTCAAGCTGATCAAAGTTAACCGCCTGCTGTTTATAAAGATCAATTAAACGACCAGGCGTAGCAATAAGCACATCCACACCCTCTTGCAGCCGAGCTATCTGCGGCTCAATCCTGACACCACCAAACACAGCAGCAGAGCGAATATTCATATGACGGCTGTAGTTTTGAACGCTGTCGGCAACCTGCGCAGCAAGTTCACGGGTTGGCGTAATAACTAAGGCTCGTACATAGTGAGCCTGCGGATTAGGGCCGCCAGACAATAGCTGCACCATCGGTAGCGTAAAGCCAGCCGTTTTACCCGTACCAGTATGGGCCACCGCCATAATGTCACGCTGACTAAGCGCTGCCGGAATAGCTTCAAGCTGTATCGGTGATGGCGCGGTATAACCTTGTTCTGCAACGGCTTGCAATAGTTCATCACACAGGCCTAAAGAGCCAAATGACATAGGTGAACATCCTTTGATTGAGTAATATAGTGCCTGTTGTCGGCAGAGTAAGGTTTACACGATTGTTAGCTGAAAGGTGTAAGAATACGTCAAATATGTGTTTTAAAGTAAGAAACATAGGATTGAAGGGCTGCTGAATCCGTAAAGACAGTAGCAAACAATTGCTTAATTCATTCAAGATTGCTTCTATTATATATTGTAAGATTCATTTTTTTCTTAGCTTCAATATCAGCACCTATTAGACATGATTGTTATGTTTAACGGTTAAAAGTGTCTAGCAAAATATGGGAAGTCCAGTCAGTGTCACTGGTGATTTTTGATGAGGGTTATTACACGATTTAACTTTCAGCATGCTTTTAAGTGGGAGCTAAATCATAGTTAAATTATGCAAAGTCGGTGATATCTTCAACTCTGTTTGATAGTTAGTGTGTCTAAACTAATAATGGAGGCTGGGGTTGGATTTAAACCAACATAAGTGATGTTGCAAACCACCGCATAAACATTCTGCCACCCAGCCATTATAGCTATTTTACTATTTATTCTATCCACTCGCGTTATTTAAAAACATTATCTAATCAGTGTAAAATAAATGCTTGGCATAATTACTGATTGTTTTAATTGAAATGGCTAAGATTTGCTTGTCATTATAAGCATCGCTAAAAAAACCTATCAATTTAAATTTGTGTGTTGCAGCTGGTTAATTTCATCAACGGTATATCTCGGTGTAATATGTTGAGGGCAATTCCAATCATAAGCTTGGATTTTAAATATTACAATTCGTTCAATACGCGCCTTGTAACCATCAACTTGTAGACGTTTCACTAACTCTTCATCCTCATCTGCTTGAATTATTGTTGATTCAGCCCAAACTTTGAGCCGAGTTTGGCTGGGGTAGTCGATAAGAAATAATGAGGTTTTATTATTATCCTTAATATTACCAGTACTGATGTACTGTCCATTACCCCGAAAATCCACATAGGCAACCGTCGATTCATCAATAACGTTAAGGAAGCCTTTAGGACCACCGCGAAACTGAACATAGGGCCAGCCATTGTCGCCAACGGTTCCCATATAAAAACTATCTCTTGATTGAATAAAAGCAACCTCCTTATAAGTAAGCTTAAATCGATCGCCTGATGTTTCCATTCGAGCATATGAATTTCGTGTGCCATGAAACTCTTGTACTTGTTTGACACTGTCTGTAAAAGCAAATTGTGTGAAATTCTGATTCATAATTAGCGACCTCCTGTGGAAAAAGAAATACAGGAGACCCTTTGGCCTCCTGTAATCTAGTTTTTTATTTTGCGGTGTTGCTAGCAAGCTTTTTATCAGCTAAAAAACGTTTGATATGAGCGGCAATGACATCAACATCTTCTTCTAGTGCAAAGTGACCTGTATTGAGTAAGTTGAAATCAACGTTTTTCAAATCACGTTTATATGGATGCGCACCTGCTGCTGGGAAAATTTCATCTTTATCTCCCCATACAATCAATGTGGGCGGTTGATGTTCTCGCATATACGCTTGCCATTGTGGGTATAGCGGTGGGTTTGAGCCATAGCTATAGAACAGTTGCAGTTGTATATCAGTATTACCTTCACGATCTAATAACGGTTGCACATGATCCCAAGTATCAGGACTTATACTTTCAGCATTACGAACACCGTTGGTGTATTGCCATTTTGTCGCCCCTTCAGTGACTAAGAAACGTAGCGCATCATCATTGCTCATATTGGGTTGTTTGTATGCCGCCTTGATATTTTTCCACCAATCATTATCTAAGCCTTTGTTCACTGCATCACGATTTTTCCAATAGGCTTGAATGGGCTCCCAAAAATTATTGTTGATGCCTTCAATATAGGCATTACCATTTTGAATAATCAACGATTCAACACGCTGAGGATTTTTTGTGGCAATACGAAAACCAACAGGTGCGCCATAATCCATTAAATACAGACTGTAGTTATCTAAGCCTACCGTATCAATAAACTTACCCACGACATTGGCAAGATTATCAAATGTATAGTCAAACTCATTAACAGCAGGCATTGAACTCTGACCGAAGCCAGGATAATCTGGTGCTACAAGGTGAAATCTTTTAGATAATTGAGGGATCAGCTCACGAAACATATGAGAAGACGTTGGAAAGCCATGTAGTAATAGAATGGTTGGGGCATTGGGATCGCCTGCTTCACGATAAAAAATCTCCTGGCCTTCAACCGTCACCGTTTTATATTTAACATCACTGAATGATTCTGTTGCAAAAGAAGGTGCAGAAACTGCAAAGTTTAATGCCATGCCGGCTAATGCTAATTTTAAAAGTTTTGCTGTTTGAATATTCATTATAAATTCCTCTTGATAGTATTTTTAAACTGAAAATTGAGCATTAGCCAAATCAAATTCGCTACTCTGGATTAACTCAGATAACTCTTTAAATCCACCGATAGGCTTTTTATCAATATAGATTTGTGGCACGGTGCGCGCCCCACTCTTTGCTAACAGTTGTTGTACTTCTGCGTTATTACTTGTTGCATCCACTTCTTGATATGAAATACCTTGCTGCTTTAACAAGTCTTTAGCTGCATGACAATAACTACATGTCGGGCTGGTTAATATTGTTACTTGATTCATGACATTATCCTTAAGATACCAAATTGGTGACTAGGGTATTGCATAAGCTATGCCAGCCTGTTAATTACCAAACTAATCCATATATTTCATGTAATTAACTGATATATCTCGAATCTTTATACATTGCATTAATGATTGTAAAGAACGATATATCGTGCATTAGCGATATTGTGTTGTTTGTGTGAGGACAAGATAATGTGTGGAAATAGCTTTTGATAAGACACGATCTATTTTTGAGGCAAGCTCAAATTATTAACCTAATATGATATCCCTATCGTCAGCCCTTTAAATATAAGCAATTGCTTGATGACATTAGACAAAATAGAGCCGATACTACAAAGCTAAGGGATATGATATTTATTCCATCACAGCTATAGGTATCATTGGAGATATTTCAACTCGGGAGAGGCTAACTAAACAAAAGAACACTGAGTGAGTCTATGTCTAGTAAGTTAATAAAACTAAAAGCAAATGATATTACAGTGGGCCAGCCACTACCGTGGCCTATATGTGACAGTAACGGCTTATTTTTAGTTAGACAAGGCTTTGTTATAAAGTCTTCTGAGTTAGTTGAACATTTAATTGCTCGTGGAATTTATGGCCAACAGTCAGATCGGGACTCAGCCAATACACCCCCTCTCGCGGTGGCTAAACCAGTTGCACCTCATGACCACTCACTATTTTCTATATTAGAAGATGTTGCCAGCCAGTTAGCTATTACATTGGCAAGTTGTAGAGATAAAAATATTAACTTTACTAACGAAATAATGGCATTGGCGGCAATTATTCAGCATGAGTGTGATCATAATCCAGATGCAGCCTTAGCGTCATTGTTCATATTGGACACTGGAAGTTATCCCATAAAGCATTCTCTGGATGTAGCAGTAATCTGTGAAGTAATGGCTCATGATCGTACCGTTTTACGAGAACAAAGAAAGTCAGTCATTGCTGCTGCTTTGACGATGAATATTTCAATGATTGAATTACAAGAAAAGCTGTATCGACAAGAGGCTGATGTTCCTCTCACGACAGAGCAAAAACAAGTGATTAAATCGCATCCTCAACAAGCAGTTAACATGTTACGTCAAGCTAATGTTGAAGATGCATTATGGCTTAAATGTGTGCTGGCACATCATGAAACAAATACCGGCACAGGTTATCCAAATCATTTGCTTGGTCAGCAATACCCTAAAGAGGCACAGTTGATTAGATTAGCCGACCAATATTGTGCTCTGATGTCCCCTAGTTACTACCGTGAACCCGCCCTTCACATAGGTGTTTTACGTGATATTTTGCTTGATAAAGGCAAGGTAGTTGAATCAGATATTGAAGAATTGCTTATTAAAGAATTAGGGCTTTACCCACCTGGGCTAGTGGTTGAATTAGAAACGTCAGAAATTGGTGTTGTCACCGCATGCGGTGACAAAGTAGGTACACCAATAGTCCACGCTTGTAAAAATTCAACTATTGGTAATTATGATCACCCTAAAATGCGTAATACAGCAATACATGGCTACAAAATAATTAAGGTACTGCGTAGTGACGATCCTGAAATCACCTTTGATAAAAGAATGGCCTGGCAATTTGATTTACAGCAAGGTGCTGCAAACCCATTGAGTATAAATTCTCCAGCAGATGATAAACGTGCTCAAGTATTAGTAGAGCACCATGACACCGTAGATGCTCAAGAAGTGTTGAATATACGTTCTTCAGCAGATAATAAACGAGATCAAGCATTAGCAGAGATCCATCATGCAGTTGATGAGTTACCCTTATTGCCATCAGCGGTAAGCAAACTAATGGGGCTTAATATTTCTAATAAGCATTATTTTGAATATGTACAGCAACTTGCTGAACAAGACCCTACTTTTGCGGTGAGGTTAATAAGACAAGCTAACTCAGCTGCACAAGCCCCCACTAGTGAAATAACGTCCATTAAAAATGCGGCTACTAGAATAGGTTCTTTACAAATAAAAAGATTGATAACAGCCTTTTCAGTAGCTCAGATTTTTGTACCAACCAATAATAGTGAGCGTAATTTATGGGTCCACTCTATACAAGTTGCAATTATGGCTCAGACAATAGCAAGATTAACGCCTGATAATAACGTTGCTCCAGACCAAGCTTATTTATGTGGTTTATTACACGATATTGGACGGTTTATTTTATTCAATAAAATTCCTGAGAGCCCGGTATGGATCGATGAGCAAGAGTGGGAAGACCCTGCTGAGCTGCTTAAAGCAGAGCAAGCAGTATGTGGTTTAAATCATGCAGAATTAGGAGCAATGGCGAGTAAGCGATGGGCATTACCTGATGATGTTTCTACAGTGATTAGCAGACATCACAGCTACACTTATTCGACATTAACATCCGTTGATAAAAAAATGACTAGCCTGATAAAAATAGTTCAAATGGCAGACTTTTTTAGTGTACAACTTTTGAAAGATCCAGCGATATTGAACCTGCCTGATCACGAGTTGGAAGCTATAATATCAGCCAAATGTGTGCATTCCTCTTGGGACAAACCGCCTATTTCACCCGCATTATTGCAACAGCAAGCGATTGAGATGAATGAACAAGCAGCTAAAGTGTTGGAGGAGCTTGGTATTGAAATTGACTAAATATAAAGGCGAGATAGTTTAAGCCGCCAAAGTGGACATTGCTTAATCTCTACTAAACTGGGATTATTGCGCCTCTGGATATAAATACATTAATCAATGTAGTCAGACCCCATTGATTCTCATTACGCTACCCTTGACTGATGATTTAACTATGACCACCGATACAAAGCTACACCCGCGTAACCAACATCGTGATGGCTATGACTTTACACGTTTAGTGAGACAGTCGCCGGAGCTTGAGGCTTTTACACGCCTTAGTCCAGCTGGACAGATCACCATCGACTTTCATGATGAAAATGCGGTGCGTGCGCTAAATCAGGCATTACTCAAGGCCCATTACAATATTAACTTCTGGGATATCCCCACCAATTATTTATGCCCGCCGATCCCCGGCCGCGTTGACTATATTCATCATCTGGCAGATCTGCTCGCCAGCGACAATAATCAAGTGGTTCCCCATGGGCGAAACATCAAAGTATTGGATATCGGTACCGGCGCCAACTTAGTGTATCCGCTCACCGGCCAAAGTGAATACGGTTGGCACTTTAGCTGCGTCGATATAGATCCTACGGCAATTAAAGTGGCGCAGCAGATTTGCCAGTTCAACAAACTGAATATCAAACTCAAGTTACAAAAAAATCCTGAGGATATCTTTAAAGGTATTATAGGCCGAGACGATTTTTTCCACCTCACCCTATCCAATCCCCCTTTTCATGCCTCGCCTGAAGCTGCAAAAAAAGGCACCCAGCGCAAGTGGAAAAATCTTGGCAAGGGAACGCAGAATAAACTTAACTTTGGTGGACAGAATGCCGAACTTTGGTGTCCAGGTGGAGAGGTAAAATTTATCGCCACCATGATTGAGCAGAGTGTGGAATTTGCCGAACAGTGTCTGTGGTTTAGCTCATTGGTGTCCAAAAAGGATAACCTCAAACCACTTTACAAAATGTTAGAAAAAGTTAAAGCCGTTGAGGTCAAAACTATCGATATGGCACAGGGGCAAAAAGTTAGTCGTTTTATCGCTTGGACTTTTATCAATAAAAAACAGCGCCACTTATAGTTCAAACCTGACGGATAATTAAAGCTAATGCCCATCAACGCCTATGCTTCGTCCTGTAATCAAGGCTAATTAAAACGGGCTGTACTATATGGCCACGAATTAGTAGATTAGATAGGCTAAGCTGCTATTGACCGTCTGCGTACGCCCAAAGAGACATTGATTAATAGCGTATAAGTTGAGATTATGGATTTAATTAACAACGGCTGACTGTATACTCTCAGCTAATTGAAATAAAGACTATAACCCTAGCAAGAGGAAAGCACTGTGGAAAAAGCAAGTAACACATCACGTAGAGATTTATTAAAAGGCTTGGGCATGGCTTCTGCAGCACTAGGTGCTGGGCTATCATTTAATGCAAATGCAGTCACTGTCGATCATAGCAAGATGAATCACCAGATCCCAATTGATATAAAATTAGAAGAGTTGATTGACACGTTTCTAGAATGTATCAAAATGGGCGAAATTTGTAATCAACATTGCATGCATATGTTTCAAATGGGTGATACCACACTGGCCGATTGCTCAATTTCTGTCCAAGAATTAATCGCAGCCAACACGGCGGTACTGAAATTTGCAGCCAATAACTCGAGTCATTTAAATTCTTTTCTCGAAGTCACAATGAAAGTCTGTGAAACATGTGAAGAAGAATGTAGAAAACATGAAAAGCACATTCAATGTAAAGACTGTGCTGTAGCATGCCGCGACTGTATTGATTTTTGTACTGAATACCTTGCTGCTTAAATACGAAAACCAATCCTCTCGTTAAATACAGGAAGCTTAATCAGCATGACTAAAAAAAAAGGTATATTACAAAAGGCCTCTCTTATTGCAGCCGCGTTAAGTTTTTTGCTCGCAGTAACTTCAGCTGTTCTACTGTATTTTCGATTGGAAAGTGTGGGTAGCGATAATCCCATATCAGCCAGTTTTATGGCATCGACGTTTTTCTTCATCTGTGTTGGCGGTGTTCTTAGCGTCATAGGGACAGCCGATATACCCAGTTTTAAAATTGGTAGCTCTGAACAGAAATAAAACACCCTCTTTTGATCTCTTAATTAAGCATAGAAAGATTTTTAATGCTGATGTAATTGATCAATGAGTGCCGGTATTTCGCTTGGATGTAGTACGGTATGGTGTGGATTGATACCTAATTCTGCATCAAGTGGTTGTTGATGTTGGATCCACACAGAGCTAATGCCGCTATTGTGTGCTCCAGCTATATCAGACGCTAGACTGTCGCCGATATGGATCACCTCATGGGCATGACAATTGGCAAGTTTAAGGGCCGTATTAAAGATCGAGCGCGCCGGTTTTTCCTCCGGCTGTTGACCGCCGATAATGATGTGATCGACATGCTCAGCAAGATTCACTTGTTCTACTTTGGGAAGCTGTGAAAACTCAGGACCGTTGGTGATAACCACTAGGGTAAACAGCTTACGCGCTTCAACTAAAAACGCTTCAATGCCAGGGTAGAAATCAAACGCCTTGAGGCGATCACTATCAAACTTGTGTTGAAGGGCTTGAGCCGTTTCATCGCTGACATTCTCCACAGCTCGTTCAGCCAATAAGTCGCGAATCAACTGTAGGCGGAAGTTCCCCTCGCTTTGCTGCTCAATAATTGGCATATAACGCGCGCGTTGATCGTCACTCCATTCACGGTAGATCCCTGCGACATAGTCATCGGCAAAGGTCTGGCCATTCATCTTTTTGCCATACTGTGCTTCAATATCCTGTGCCATCATTTGTTTTGCCCGCTCATTAGCACCACTTGTATCGCACAGGGTTTCATCCAAATCGAGGAAAAGGGCTTTCAGCATCGTGACTCCAGAACATTATGTAAGGCTGCTAATAATAGCAAAAAAATGTAATTAAGCGGTCAGGCCGCATGTTTTAATCAAAATCTAATTATATAGCGTGTCGACTTTTTGTGACTTAGACATTTCTAGATTAGCAATTAATCTCAGATCAGAATAAAGTCCCCCTTTTACTGTCCTTTATTATAGAGGTTTTCATATACCGAAATGGAAAAATCAAAACTTCCTTTTGCTACAGAATTAGCTGAACTATTAAAACCACTTGAGCAATCATTAGAGCAATATAAAGGTCAGAAACTAAAGCTAATTATCCATGCTGGCACACCAAAAACGGGCACCACTAGCTTACAAACCTACTTGGGGAAAAAACAACACAAGCTCAGAGGTAAAGGGATTCTTTACCCGCATAATCTTGAAAAATTACAAAATACCAACGCACCAAAACACCAATGGTTTGAGAAGAACTTAGTCACAACAAACTTGGAAAGCTTCCTAGAAAACTTCAAGAATA
>ENA-ORXI01000723-ORXI01000723.1-sediment-metagenome-genome-assembly--contig:-NODE-723-length-27467-cov-14.395801_pt1 | contig 27467 bp, 23 predicted proteins | sample MGYA00237861_ERZ511468 | MGnify/ENA primary metagenome ERZ511468 (study PRJEB26299, sample SAMN06266213) | sediment metagenome | isolation source: Hudson Canyon methane seep mesocosm | place...
CCTGGTCGTGCTATGCAAATGACTCTGACTATCACTAACAATGGTGATTCAGGTGTTCGTTTAGGTGAATTTAACACAGCTTCTGTTCGTTTCTTGGACGCTGAAGTGTTAGAAGATGAGTCTGGATACCCAGATGACCTATTAGCTGAAGAAGGTTTAACTGTTTCTGACAACAGTCCTATCGCTCCTGGTGAGACTAGAACTGTATCTGTAACAGCATCTGACGCTGCATGGGAAGTTTACCGTCTAGCTGATTTGATCTACGATCCAGATAGTCGTTTTGCTGGTCTACTATTCTTCTTCGACGAAGATGGTAACCGTCAAATGGCTATGGTAGATGCTCCATTAATTCCATCTTTCATCTAATGAAAAAATAACTTAAAACTTATGTTTTAGGTTAGGAGTTAAAAAGGAACCCTCATCATCTTTTAGATGGTGGGGGTTTTTTTTGCAAAAAAGGAAAGTTAGGGAGGGAGTATTTAAGTTATAAAATGGTTTGTTAAGTTAAAGTATGATACCTATTAGTAATATCATAGGTTAAAGAAAAGCTACTATATGATTAAGGAAAATAATAAAAACAACAGGTATAAAAAATATGACTATGAATTAACCTCAGGTTACTTCCACTCTGTCTAGCAAGACGCGGCGGAAATACATCCATGTAGCCTTGGCGTCAGCATTACTGATGTCAACAGTCTTGAGAAACAAAGTGAAAACAACTAATATCCTGTGCTTTATTAATACGCATGTTAGATAAAAAGTACGTTTTAGTTGGTAAGCTATATTCCAATTACATCATGGCTGTGAGTTTTAATGGGAGGTAAAGTAAAGCTATACCAGATTGCACATGAGTCTCCGCAAAATTAGGATAAAGAAACTGAATACTATATAGTGCATCATACCTTACAGGCTCTTAGGACCTCTCTTGCTGGAGAGGGTGGGGTCGACTGCATGGATGCAGGAGGTAGAGCAATGCAGGATCAATTGCCGAGAGGAGAAATCAAAAACATCTCTTTTTCAACAATCTTTCTTTCTTATTTGTTTAAAAAAGAAAATAAGCAAAAAATAATTTATTTTAACGGCTCCTCTCCCAAGCCCATGCAAGAGAGGGCTTAAGAACAATTGGAAAACTTACGTTGTTTTAAAATGGCTGAAGCACATGGGTAATCAGCATTTCAAGCCGCTGCAGGCCGCCCAACTTCAAGTAACATGTCGTGAACTATGCTTAGAAAGGCATACCTGAGCACAAAGCCCGAATTTCCACTGATGTTTTTACTGGAAATTCAGCATGAGTACAGATAAACGACTCCAGCATTGGTGGCGCGTAGGCGATCCTGTTTAGAAGAATGATTTTTACCTATTATTTGGCGTTTAGGTGTGTTTTTACTAATAATGAATGACGCTGCTATGACACTCAAAAACTCATCTAAGAGCAAAGCAACGAGAATAAAAAAGCAATTGGAGCAAATCATTCCCTATGCAGCAGGTATTGATATTGGGTCATGGGAACACTTTGTTTCAGTCCCCGGCTCACTTGATGAAGAGCCTGTTAGAAATTTTGGCAGTTTTACTGTTGATTTAGAAAACATGGCTGTTTGGTTAGTGCTCATAGGTATTACTACGGTAGCAATGGAGTCAACAGGTATTTATTGGATTCCTGTGTTTGAAATACTTGAAGCCAAAGGGATTGAAGTGATTTTAGTCAATGCTCATCATGTAAAAATATTTCAGGGCGAAAAACAGATGTTAAAGACTGTCAGTGGTTACAACAATTGCACACCAATGGTTTGCTAGCGGGAGCTATTCGGTCCGATGATGAAAACTGTATTTTACGTGCCTATATGAGACAAAGGGGAACCTAAGTATCCACTTTATTAACACATATTCAGCACATGCAAAACGTACTGAGACATATGAATATTTTATTGGATAACGTGGTGAGTGATATTACAAGTAAAAAGGGAATGAGTATTTTAAGGACTATTCTATAGGGTGAACGCAATGCTGAAAAGCTTGCATCCTATTGAGATCGTCGCTGTAAAAATAGCGTCGAGGTTATAGCTAAATCATTAATGGGTAGCTATCGAAAAGAGCGCGCTTTTTTTTAAAACAGTCGATTGAAATTTATTATTTTTATCATGAAAAATTAAGCGATTGTGATCATCAGATAGAACAGCAACTAGCACAACTTAAAAAACAGTCTGACTTAACTGAAGGACAAGGGCCCACGAAAAAACGAAATAAAAAACATGAAAGAAATGCAATACAGTTTGATGTAGCAAATTACCTCTATGTTTTATGTGGCACAGATTTAACAGATATCGACGGCTTAGATGAGGGAAGTGTATTAAAGGTTTTATCTGAAACGGGCACTGATATGACAAAATGGAAAACAGCCAGTCATGTTGTTTCATGGATGGGGTTAAGTCCCAATATTAAAATATCTGGTGGAAAAGTACTAAGCAGTAAAACGATTAAAACCTGCAACGAAGCAAAGCAAGCATTGAGGCTGGCTGCATGGGGATTATCCAACTCGAAGAACGGCTTAGCCGCACATTGTCGACGACTTAGGGCCCGTATAGGTGCGCCCAAAGCAATTAATGCCACTGCAAGAAAGATAGCGGTTATTTTTTACAACATGCTTAAAAACAGTAAGCGCTTATTGGCGGACGTACTTCCCCTATTTGACAGACTCTGCTTTTTTAATATTCCACGGCAGCAACGCTTCAATTTCTTCCACAGATTCAGCGTAAGGCAAAGCAGTAAGAACCTGTTTGATATAGTCATAAGGCTCCAGTCCATTGGCTTTTGCTGTTTCTATCAAACTGTAATGTGTTGCACTGGCACGCGCACCCGCAGGTGTGTCTGAAAACATCCACGCTTTACGACCAATAACAAATGGACGGATGGCATTTTCAGCAAGGATGTTGCTAATATTAAGTTCACCATTTGAACAATAAATGTTTAATTTTTTCCATTGATTGCTCAGGTAGTTCATGGCTTTACCCGTTAAGCTATCTTTAGGGACTTTATGTTGGTTGTTTTCCAAATAGAGTTTAAGCTTATTAAGTACAGGTAGGCTTCTTTGTTGTCGTTGCTGATATTTTTCAGCAATAGTGAGCTCTTTGATTTGACGCTCAATCATATATAACTGATTGATGTGGCTGAGTATGCGATCAGCTTTGGTGGTTTTTTTAGCTTTACCTTTTTTAGGCTTCGGTTGTGCATCCTGAGCATCTTTGAATTTTCGGCGTGCATGGTCCCAACAACCCAGCTGTGTATTGCCATTTTTTACGCATACCGCATTGTATCCTGTGTAACCATCAGTTTGCAGGTAGCCAGTAAAACCATCAAGTAGGCGCATAGGCACCTCTCCACTACGAGAGGGATCGTATTCAAAGAGAATACTTTTCTCACCAGATGGGCCGCCCAATGTGACCCACATGAATTTATCTGAAGTCACGGGCTTATCAGGTTCTTTTAATACTTGAATCCGTGTTTCATCTGCCATAATAACGGATCCTGTATGCTGATGTTCTCGCATCAAATTCATTAAGGGTTGCAGTTGTTTGGCCAGTGCAATTATCCAGTTGGCTAAAGTGGCCCTGGATATGTCGCCGCCATAACGCGATAAGATACCTTCTTGTCTATATAAGGGTAATCCATCAGCATATTTAGCGATAACAACAAAACACATTAAGCTAATACTTCCCATTGCTCTGCTAATAGGATGCTTTGGCATTAATGCTGACTTAACTTTGCGTTTGTTCTCGCCCTCTACCGATTCAACAAAGACGGCCTTTTCCTGCATATACTCAAGAACACGGACTTTAGCGGGAATGATATCAAGCTCTTCTTTGACTTTAGTGAAGAATGTATCAACAGATCCCTGTTTTTCATCATCGCTTAAATAAATGAATATTTGTTTGCGAGGCAATTTATCTGAGAAGGGTTTGCGACCTGGTTTTTTCTTGCCTTCAGTCGGGGTGGTGGATTGATCATCTTCACCGAGCCCGTCAGTCGTTCCATCAATATCATCATATTGCTCACTATCTGACTCATCATGGTGATCTGAATTAGCTTCATTCTCAGCCTCATCAAATAAAGAGGTTTGCTGTGATTGTTCACTGGATGGCGCAAAGCGTTTTATTTTAGATAAGCGCAAGGCTTCCTCTAAAATATCGATGCGTTTTTTCTGTGCTGAAATGACTTCAGATTTTGATTCAACAACACGATTCAATTCCTCAATAGCCTGTTCTTTTTCAGACAACAAACTGGCACTATCCATCGACAGAAAGCCTGCTTTATCTTGTTGTTTTTTATTTGAATTATTGGCTAAGGTCATGGCTTTATTTTAACATTTTTCGGGGGAATTATCTGAGTAAAATTATTTAAAAAACTGATTCATAATGAAGTTTTTTATGACCTTTCATGGCATCAATATCCAGGCCATCCAACAACCAGTTTAACTGTTGCCCTGTTATCGTTAGCGTATCCTCTTGACCTTTAGGCCACTTAAACTTATCTTCAGCTAAAGCCTTATAATAAAGTACAAAACCATTATCCTCCCAGAAAAGGCATTTGATTTTATTACGCTGCTTATTGGTGAAAACATACAAGGTGCCTGTAAACGGATCATGACCTAACTCACACTCAACAATAGCAGAAAGACCTCGGTATGATTTACGGAAATCAACGGCTTGCCGATAGAGATAAACCTCTGTTAACTTGAGTGACGGCCTTATCGCAACAATCATTGTAAAACGGTAAGTAACTGGGGAATAATGGATATGTTATTCTCTGTAATACCATCAATACAGATACCACTACTGAATCGTATAGATAAACCTGTATCAGAAGCGGATGATGGAATAGAATTATCAACATGAACATGCGTAAAACCTGTCGATGAACTAACCGTAACGGGTACTTTAGCAAAACCTGATTGTCGCTTTCGATAGCTAAATTTTTGCTCACACAAATCATGTTGCCGGCAATAAGCTGCTTGAGATAACTCCGACTGATCCCATTGCCGAATATGATCAAGCCAAAATAATTTAGAGTGTGAGGGGGCTATTGATGACATTTGGATTTCCTACTATTTATCGTAGGAAATAGTGTGGCATTATTTTAGCTAGCTGGGAATTACGTCGAGTATTGAGCGCTTACTAAAAACAAAACAGCTTATATTTCTCAAAATCAGGAAGAATATGACAAGGCTCATAAACAACATATTTTAAAACAGTTTCAACAAAAAGCAGTACAGTTTGGGTTTGAACTTGTTCCTGCAACATAACTATAAAGCATTGTTTCTTTGTTGGTATATAGTTATGTTACTAAGAAGGAAGCTATAAGTAAATATGATATATTTTCATATGGAGTAGTTATTTAAATACTTGTTGATAGCTAGAGAGCTTCAGATATTTAAAAAAACCGCGAAACACTTCGTCGGTCAAGCATTATTTAAGGTGGAGTTTGGAATCACAGGGAATGGATTCCGTTTAAAATTATAGGGCGGGTGTAATGAAAGGTGTTGCAGTGATATGTTCTAGTTTTCATAAAAGCCAAGTTAATCAGAAAATACTTTGCAGCAGATATGCTATAAGTGATTAAGGTATTTTAAATCTTATTTGTAGTTTGAATATAAGGTGGGTATGGATACAGTTCGAAATGAATGCGTTGTTGAGAAAAATATCTCATATGACATAAACAAGCTATAGGTAGCTTCCATCTAGTCAATTCAAGGTATGCTATGAATGCGTCCAAGAAGCCATTGTTAATGGGTGGAAGTATTAGGGAAATAACGTTTGTATAAGAGTAATCTTTATCGTGTTTTAAGTGACAGGTCAACAGTAGAAGATATATGCAAAAGTAAATTTATAGTAAGGGTGGGGATGGTGAGGAGAATTTATAAAAGTGAGTGAAAAAAGTAATTAAATGACTATCAAAAAAATAGAGTGAAGATAAAGTAAGAGGTAGTAAAAGTTTGGAAGATAAAGTTGTATATTGCTTTGTTGCTAGGAATTAATAAATTGAATTAAAACAAATATAGAGTTAATGATATGTCTGTTTTTTGAAATATGAGGATTGTAATTTAACAGTTAACTTAAAGTTAAAAGGGGGGGCTAAGGTTAGATTAAGGAGATAAAAAGGGGGAAGGTAAATAGTATAAGGTTGATAGATGAGACCCTGTGAGGGTCTCAAATACAAAGTATAACTTACAACTGAAATGAAGAAGTTGAGCTAGAAACATTTTGTTTAGAACCATCTGGATTGTCCATGCAACCTGATAAACCAACGATCATAAGGGTCATTGCTAATAAAGATAATACTTTTTTCATTATTTTCTCCTAAGGTGTTTTTTTATTATTATTATTTTATATTTACTCTATTACTAACAAAAAATTATTCCAGAAGTCTCCGCACAGGCATGGATGGAAAACAATAAGTATCAATCACAGATATGTGAAAGTAACTTAAAACCTCTAATATGAACAACTAGAAGAGATGTGCCTATATATTGCAAAGACTTAAGGAACAATTATTAGTAAGTAACTTAGTTATTACGTGTAATGTGTTGTTCTGAACCGTCTGGATCATCCATACAGCCAGTTATTCCAACAAGCATCAATGTAATAGCTAATACTGATAATACTTTTTTCATTATTTTCTCCAAAGCGTTTTTTATAGTTATAAGTGTACTCATATAAAGCACAGGTAATTTATACCACGGGTACTTTACAGGTGCAATAATAAATTAACTTAGAGAAGGTTTATATCGTTAGGAATTGATATTGTAATGTCTTTATTAAGCCAAGAAGCATTTCCAATGGTGGTCCATGGACCTGATAAATTGGATTTTAATAGGTTAGGTACCCAGTAGTTTGGTGCGGATATTTTTTTAAGTTTTATATTGAATTTAGTGGAATTTAAATTTAAACCAGAATTTATGCCCCAAAAAGCAGTTGTTTTCATAATGAATTTTTTTAAACGATGGTTATCGATATTTGGTGTTACAGCGATATTGGCCCACATGGAATGAACGCGGCCCCAGTTAGGCGATTGAAGGCGCCCTTCAGGGGTAACGAAGGGGAGCCATTTTTCATTGCCAGCGCTGTCAGTATAGGTAATAGCAATAAGGTGGTTATAGCCTTCAAAATGATCGTGTAAATAAAGTGCGTGAGGCGTAATGCCGGCAAAAACACCGGAATAGTGTACGAAGGTATTGCTAAGGCCGTAAACAAGCTGAGTAATAGCAGTGGGCTTGATATCAAATTTTAATCGATAGAATAAGCCATATTGAATGCTGCTGTTAAGTTGCAAAATAAAAAGAATGAATAAAATTTTTGATAGTTTAAGGATGTTGCGTTTTTCAGTCCGAGTTGAATCAGGAGTAAAAACTTTGTCATATAAAGTAAGGGTCGGTGTACCTTCAGAAGGAGAGCAGCTGCTGTCACATGACATGCGTGAGCGGGAATCAGCAATATTTCTATACTTCTTGTTGGCGAGATGAAAAATCCCAGGTGTTTTTAAAATATAACCAAAAATAAATGTATAGCGCATTTTGATTAAAATTTGCGCATAAGTATTAACACCAAAATAAATAGAGTTATTTTTATCTAATGCATAAAGGTCTGTTAAAAGGGTTGCTTCGTCAATAGAGCTAAGAGCAGGATATTGAGATGCGTATGACTGGGCACTTTTAAAATCAATACAGTTGAAAATATCAAAATGATTAATAGTTAGAATTGTTTTACAGCAAAGAGGGCATTGTTCGTCATAAAAAACAGTGAAAGAGGTGGTTTTTGCAGATAAAAAATTACCAGCTTTTTTGTACCATGAAAAAGGCGCTACCAGAGTGTAAAAAATAAGCATGCCCATGCCAAAGGGGTAAATATTAAAGGTAAGTGTAATACCAAGATGTAGCCCAGCACCAATGACAAAATAGATGGGTCTAAGTTTTTTAAAGTGAAATAAAAAGATAAAGCTAAACTGGAAAATTATAATTAAATAGCCAATTGATTTTTGAATCAATTCTATATTCAATAGCCAAGCCATATCAAAAGAAGAAATGTAATAAGGCATGGAAGAGGGTAGCCATGCGCCGAGCCCATTTCTCCAATGCTCAGCAAACATTTTATGAATGGCAGAGTCAAAATATAGAAACCCTAAACAAATAATGACGGGGATATAATAAGCCAGTATTGAAACTGTTTCTTTTTTATAAAGAGAGTAATGCTGGAAAGGGCTTTTAAATTTAGATCTTAAATTATCAATAGAAAAGGCTTTGTTAATGGGCATGAAAATCATAAAAAGATTTGCGCCAATCATAAATAAATCGAAGCCACCATCAAAATCACGTTGCATAGGTGTGAAGTTAACAAAAACAACCCAAAAAATATAATTAATGACAATTGCTTTTTGACTGTGGAATCCGAGGGTAATAAAGATAGCATTAATAGCCCAGAGCCCTAGGAAAAAAGGGATCATTGGGAATTCAATATCCAGATAGGGGATGGGATCGAAAATTAAGTGATTGAAATACAGGAGAAAGCAAATTTCTTGCAGTGTAACTAGTCCGAAAAGTACTCGAAAAAGCCCAATCCCAGTTGCCGGGGCTTGTGTGTAGTAAAGTGAGGATATCTTGGAATGAAGTATCTTATACATTAGCTAGTAATAGTTATTTGATAAAATTACTACTAATTATAAGGGAAATATTAATGAGGAGCTGATATTTTACAAGCTATAAAACGACAAAAGCCGCATCAGGATACCTGATACGGCTTAATGTAGAAATAACTATTGAAAGCTTATTCTTCGTTTTCTGGCTCTTGGAAAACCCATTTCACGAAGAAATAACCCACGGCAATAACTACTACAGCGATAACCATGCCTACTGGTTCTTTTAACATTTCTACTACGTCTAAGATCGCTCCCATGAGTGTCCTACCTTTTTTATGATGTGAAAATATAAAGTGCCAGTTATCTGGCATCCGAACTACATATGTTACTTTAGAAGGATCTAATGTCAAGATAAATGTGTCATTCAAGCTATTTTCTATCGTTAAATAATGCATGCATGATGATGCTCCCCTTTTGATATAATCTATTGAAAGCATAAAAGATTAGCTTTTTTTTTTTGGAATATTATTATTGTTTTTATTTGTAATAGGTCTAAATATAATTGCTCTGAATGTGTTACAGCACGAGGCGTCGTGTTAAATAAGCAGAAAGAATTACACGGGAGATATTTGTTTGATTAATATAGATTCACTGGAGTTGTCGTACGGTACTGATGGATTTCAGCTTTCGATACCTCAACTGATAATTCAGGATGAAGAAAAAGTGGCAATTATAGGTCCTAGTGGCTCAGGAAAAACCTCGTTACTTAAGTTGATTTCTGGAATTCTGCTTCCACAAAAAGGTACTGTTTCAATTGAAGATGTCTCAGTAAACAAACTTTCAGATGCTGAACGAAGAGATTTTCGGATTACTAATATTGGTTTTATTTTTCAGGATTTTGAATTGTTAGATTATTTGAATGTACAGGATAATATTCTCCACCCGTTTCGAATTACGCAGGCATTAACAATTAATGCACAAGTTCGATCAAGGGCTAATAGCTTAGCTAGTGAGCTTGGTATTGAGAATAAAATGAAGAGGCTGACTAATACTTTGTCGCAAGGCGAAAAACAGCGCACAGCAATATGCAGGGCGATGATGACGGCGCCAAAATTGATTCTGGCAGATGAAGCGACAGGGAATCTAGATCCGAGTAACAAAACAAAAATTCTTGATTCACTTTTTCGCAGTACCGACAAAAACAATGCGACGTTAATTGCAGTAACACATGATCATGAATTATTAGACCGATTTGATCGGGTGATTGATTTTAAACAATTTTGTGAGGTGGAGGGGGTATGATTGATAGTCTCTATCTTGCATGGCGATATATTGTTTTTAACCGGATAAAAACAATAACGCTTGTTATGTGTATAAGCTTGGTTTCTTTTCTTCCTTTTGCATTAAAAATGATACTTAAGGAAAGTGAAAATCAGTTAATGTCACGAGCGGCAACGACACCTTTACTAGTTGGAGCAAAGGGTAATTCATTAGACCTTGTGATGAATTCATTATATTTTTCAAAGGAAAAGCCAGACTTTATAAGTATGAAGGCTATAGAAAAAATAATTGATTCATATCTGGCACTACCTATCCCGTTATATACCCGATTTTATGCCAGAGAATATCCTATAGTAGGGACGTCACTTGATTATTTTGAGTTTCGTAAGCATACCATTGCAAGTGGACGTGCTTTTGCAATGCTTGGTGAGTGTGTTATTGGAGCCGATGTGGCTGCTCGTTTAAATTTGGGAGTAGGTGATAGTATTTTATCGTCTCCTGAAAATCTATTCGATTTAGCGGGTGTATACCCTTTAAAAATGAAAGTGACGGGGATCTTGAATAAAACTAATTCTGTAGATGATAAGGCTGTATTCGTAGATTTGAAAACAACTTGGGTTATTCAGGGATTAGGGCATGGGCATCAAGATGTCAAGACTATAACTGAGTCAGATGCAGTGTTAAATCGCTCAGAAAAACTAGTGACTGCATCAGCCAAAATTAAACAATATACTGAAATTAACCTGGACAATCTCGAATCCTTTCATTTTCATGGTGACCCTTCTATATATCCTTTAACCGCAATTATTGCAGTGCCACAAGATGAAAAGTCTGCAACAATTCTAAGGGGGCGTTATTTATCGGAACAAAAGAACCAGCAGATAGTCAGACCTAAACAAGTTATTGAAGATTTATTAGGGAATATTTTTCAAATAAAAGAATTCATTGATGCCGTTGTATTGATTGTTGCCATGGCAATGGTTTTAGCAATTTTTCTTGTTTTCAGCTTGTCATTTCGATTGCGTGAGAAAGAAATAAGTACTATTTTACATTTAGGATGTAGTCGTAGTACGGTTATTCAGCTCGTATTGGCAGAAGTTTTAATTATTGCCATGTTCAGCGCAGTGCTATGTTTTTCTTCACTTTTAGTGCTACAGAACTTCCAGGGCGAAATCGTCCATAAACTTTTTATATCATAAGGTTAGCAGAAAATTAATTTCACAATGAAAAGATTAAATACTTATTTTGTACGACCAGTCCTATTGCTTTCGGGCCTTTTGTTGGCATTCAATAATGTAAACGCTGAAGAACCGACCCCTTTAAATATTTATACAGTTAATTACCCTGTTAAATTCTTTGCTGAGAGTATTGCTGGTAATTATGCAAAGGTAACCTTGCCAATGCCTACAGATATCGATCCTGCATTTTGGTCACCAAAGGCTGAGGATATTGCCGCGATACAAACTGCCGATTTGGTTTTGCTTAATGGGGCTAATTATGCGAAATGGCTACCTAAGGTATCTTTATCTTTGTTTAAATTAGTTAATACATCATCGGAATATAGAGATTCTTTTATTTCTTTGGAAGCAGACGTAAAACATAATCATGGTGTTGGAGGGGAGCATTCGCATACAGGAATTGCTTTTACAACATGGTTAGACTTTTCATTGGCTGAAAAGCAGGCAAAAGCCATTTTTAAAGTATTATCAAGAAAAAAACCAAATTTAAACGCTAAGTTTGTACAAAATTTTATCCCTCTGCAAAAGGCATTATTGGATATTGACACAGAATTAACTCAAATAGGAAAAGAGTTGGCAGGGGTTCCGCTTGTTGGGTCTCACCCCGTGTATCAATATTTAAAACAGCGCTATCAATTGAACTTAAAAAGTGTGCACTGGGAACCAGAAGAAACGCCAACAGAAGAACAATGGCAAGGTTTGAAGCAGATTTTAGAATCTCACCCTTCGAAATGGATGCTTTGGGAGGGAAAGCCTGCTGATGAAACGGTTGCGAAACTTGAAGCTTTAGGAATAAAAAGTATCGTTTTTAGTCCAATTGCTAATACACCTGAAACTGGAGATTTTTTGAGTTTAATGCAAGAAAATATTGCGGCTTTAAAAGCTATCTCTTCCGTTCAGTAATATAAGGTAGAGACGTAGTACGCTACGTCTCTACGCAATGCAAAACTCCAATGTTTTATTGTGTCAAATCAGCAGTTGAATAACAGACTACAACAGTGAATGGTTGTTGTATTAACGGTGCTAAAGGCTTTTGCTGGTAAGCTTAGTCTTTATCTACGTGTTTTCGGTAATACCTCAATGGTATAGTAAGTGCTTGATTAGTTAAGTATATCCCTGTTACTCTTGAGTTGCATTAATTTCTGCTGGGATCTCAAAATAGCGGCTATTTATTGGCGTTACAGTACTGGTCAGCATCTATAATAATATTTATAACAAGATAAGATTAAGGGGAGGGGAGTATGAACAGGATAATAACTATCAGTCTGGGGTTGGTTTTTTGTTTTTTATCAATTCAGGCGCAAGCAGAACATTTTCCCGTAGGTACTGAAGTACTTGCAAATTGTCATGGTTTTTTTGCAAAAGGTAAAATTAAAAGGCTATATAAAGAAAAGTTCGTGGTTAATTTTTATAAGGAATCACGTCCCTTGCATTGCCCTCCTTTTGCCTGGGATGGTATGTTTTTAGTGGCTTATCAAACGACGGCTCATCATGCGGGTAAGGTAAAGCCAAAGGGTGAGTATTTTGCCAGGGAAGAATCTTTCAGGGTTGGTGACACTCTGGAGATATATTATAAAGCCTCTTCACGAGGGCAGTTTTTTGATACTAAATATACTGTCACAGTCAAAATTAAAGAAATTAGTGCCAATGGAGCGGCTCAATTAGATATTGTTGGGGGAGAAACTAAGGACCAACAGGTTTTTAATCGCTGGGTAGGCAATAACTATGTATCACTGGATTTTTCTAGTGCTCTGGTTGCAGGAAGATTAACTATTCTGAATGTTGAAAAGACGTCTGCTGGTTCTTCTGGATCAGTTATAAAATAGAAAGTAGGATGGGCAAAGGGGCTTTATCCCGTGCCCATCAGTTTAGGAAGTTCTGATCAAGTCCAATTGTTTTTAGCAAGCTAAATTCTAACCAACTTAATCAGAGGTTCCTTAAATTAAAAGAACCTAAAAATTCATACTGACTTGAACTCTTACTGTTCTGGGTTCTACGGGGTGAGTAATAACATCATTAACGCCAGCAGCTTCTCCTGCAAGTCTGGATTCATAATAGTAGGAAATATCCGCATCCCCTGAATCAAATAGATTTAAAACGTTGAGTTCTACACGGTAGTCTTTATATCTATACCCCGTTCCCAGGTTAACTACAGTTGTTGAGTCAGCGTAGACACTACCATCTTCAGTTAAAGGCATATCTCCAAAATGTCTGGCGCGTAAGCTAGCGAAAATACCGTTAGGTAAATCAATGGTTGCACCACCTGATAGGGTCCTGCCCACAGAGTTAGGGACTTCTTTTGCATTGGAAGCAACGTTTGTATATTCTGATTTAGAAAGTGCAACATCAAAATCCAGGGTTAGCCAATCCAGAGGTTTGTAATAATTTGAAATTTCAATGCCATAGCGTTGACTTTTTCCTGAGGCTTCAGTGCTACCACCATCACCTACGAAAACTAATTCTGAATCAAGCTCTAACCACCAGAGAGAAACGGTGGATACCAGGCCTGGGATATATTGATTTCTTAAGCCAATTTCTGCGCCACGAGTAGAAACAATAGGAGCAACCTGGCTGGCTGGGTTTCCCGTTTCAGGGTCTTGCTGGATGGTAGTGCCTCTAGCATCATTGCTATGAAAACCATAGCCCATATTTAAATAATATTCAGTATCAAGCCAAGGCCCAGCAATAAAGCTTAATTTAGGGCTAAATTGCGCATCATCTGTTTGTCCTGAATTGACGGGTGTTTTTTTACTGTCCACATCGTACTCGTAAAAATCACCTCGCAAACCAAGAATGGATTTAAATTTTTCGGCCCATTGGATTTCATTTTCCAAATAGATGCCAATGCTGGTCTGGCTGACTTCATGCTCTGTCACGGTACTCAGTATTTCTCTGGCTCTGCTTTTATGCAAGGCAACATTAGGAATATAATCATGTCTGACTTGTAAGCCAACGATATTTTTTACCTCAAAACCAAACCAGTCATCATATTTGGTATGTTTGCCTTCACCACCAAAAATATAGCGACGGTCTCTTTGAGTGATTTGGTCGCCATTGACCTGGTCATTGAGGAAATAAGTGAAATTGGAATATAAATTAAAATCAGAATAAACGGCGTAAGCAGAAAGATCTGTTTCACCAAATTCAGATTGACGCCACCAATTGCCTGCTAGACTGTAGCGTTCCGTATCTCCACCAGCAGTTGGGTCAATAGTGCCTAGCCTTGAATAGCCTTGTTCATCGACAGCACGTCTTGGGATTTGTTCTGTGGAGTCCCAGTTGCTTTTATACGCAGTTCCAACTAAGGCGTAGCCTTTATAGCCGTCATCAACTGTGTAACGTAATAAGCCATTAAATTTATTGAGGCTTTCTTCTTTATCCCAGGGGCCTTCATAAAAATTAATTTCAGCGCCATATAATAAGTCCCCATCTCCTAGCTGATTAGAGTTAGCAAGTACGCCACGGTAATAATCATTTTCGCCATAGCCAAATTTGATTAGACCTTTATCCAGGCTATGTTTAGTATGAAAGCGCACATAACCAGCAGACGAAAAATCGCCCATTTCAGCATGGTAAGGGCCTTTACCATATTCAACAATATCAACTAATTCAGGAATGATGCTGTTAAGGTCTAAATAGCCTTGACCATGACCATGAGAGGGCAGGTTTAAAGGAACACCATCAATCATGCCAGAGAAATCAGTACCATGATCTAAATTAAAGCCTCGCAAGAAAAACTGGTTAGCCTTGCCGCTACCACTGTGTTGCGTTGCCATCATGCCTGGAACAACTTCAACCAGTTCACCTGGACGAGAGAGTGGGCGAAATTCAAATTCGGGTTGGCCTATAACCCCTGAAGATGCAGAGTCGGTTCTCCCTAATAAATCAGATGCCCGGCCAGTGACTTCCATGACGCCGAGTTCAGAGACGGCATCTTGTTCATCCTGGGGATGTGCATAGAGATTGAAAGAAGAAAATAAGCCTATTAAAGTGTAGCTTGTTAAGCTGATTTTATGCTGACGGATGAATCTGGGTAATTTCATTTGAGTAGACCTGTGCTAATTTTTATTAGTCAGTGTAATAAAGTTGGGGGAACAGGAACATGACATAAAGATTACAATTTTGTCATTTTTGATGTAAAGACGTAGCTTGCTACGTCTTTACTTTGCAGGTTTGACTGGAAACAGTAGCTCCACCTGGGTACCTTGCTGTAATTGACTGCTTACTGAAATATGTCCACCATGAAGTTCCATTATAGATTTAACGATAGCTAACCCTAGCCCTGAACCTTGATTGTCACGATGGCGTGATTTGTCCGCTCGAAAGAATCGGTCAAAGATGTGAGGTAAAAGCTCATTGGTAATCCCTTCACCCGTATCACTTATGCTGAGTTTGACGAATTGTTCGGAACAATAAGATGCAGAAAGGGTAATGCAACCATGGGCTTTTGTATAACGCATGGCATTAGAAATCAGGTTGCTTAATACCCGGCGAAGTAAGTTGGTGTCGGCATATAGCTCGACCTGATTTGCATGATAAACAATGTCTATTTGTTGCTCATAGGCTAAATTGTCATAAAACTCTTTGATGACTTGAAATTCATTTTCAACTTTAAAAAAAGTGCAATTAATTTCTGTTTTTGGATTTTCTGCTCGGGCTAAAAAAAGTAACTCGTCAATCATTCTGGCAATTCGGGCGCATTCTTCCATGCTCGATTCTAGAATTTCTCTATATTCTTCAGAAGACCGTTCTCTAGATAAAGCAACTTCTGCTGAGCCCATTAAATTATTAACAGGGGTGCGCAATTCATGTGCTAAATCGGCCGAAAATTGCGATAAGCGTCCAAAAGACTGATCGAGTCGAGCTAACATTTGATCAAATGCATTAGCTAATAAAGTAATCTCTTCAGGCCATTGTCCCGAATTAACTTGCTCGTTTAATTGTTGGACATTAATGTTTTGAATGGTCTCGGTGATTTGTCGCAAAGGCCTTAAACCTCGGCGAGTGACCCAAAAACCAGTAAAAGAAGAAGCTAAAACACCAAATAGTAATACAGCAATTAAGGTTCGTTGATAATCGGTTAATAAGTTTTCATCGGGGGCTAGTTCTAATAAGGCCTGGATAAGTAATTGTCGAGATTGACCGTCATTTTTTGTTGCTGCCCATGCGCTACCTAATAAAAAAAGCTGATTATCAGTAGGGTGAGATTTAACAATAGCGATAGACTTATTGTCATGTTTATCTATTGTGGGGAATGTAAGTGACTTTGGTATAGGCTCAACCACACTAGACTCTACTAACAGGTTACCTTGCTCATCAAGAATTCGTACAAAGATATGATGTGGAATGCCGGGGTGAATGGCTGATGAATGCGAGGCTTGTGAGTGGTGATGCTCAGCATCAATAAGACTGTGTAATGTTTCATCCAATAAAGAGGAGTCTTTAAAGTATTGCCTGAGTTCTGCAACTTTTGTAGTCAGTAAGCTTTGATGTTCTTTCTGAAGATGGTCAAGGATAGACCAATAAAGTAGGCCGGATGCTATCAATAATACGCTGAAAGTTGTGCTGGCGTAGAGTATGGCAAGCTTTCTCGCAAGTGATTGCAGAGGCAGGGGTTTATGTTCTTTGCTCAAAGGCATAACCAACACCTCGAATGGTATGAATTAATTTATTTTCAAAAGGGTCATCTACTTTATTACGTAAACGCCTTATTGCAACATCGACAACATTGGTATCACTATCAAAATTCATATCCCACACTTGTTCGGCGATGACGGTACGAGAAAAAACTTCACCAGGACGACGAGCCATCAATAGCAATAATTGAAATTCTTTAGGAGTTAAGTCAATACGGACATCATTTCTTGTAACGCGGTGTTTAATGGCATCAATTTCCAGGTCAGCGCACTGGATTTTTTGTATCTCTGTTGCTGTGCCGCGTCGTAACAGGGTGCGGATTCTAGCTAGTAATTCAGAAAAAGCAAAAGGTTTTACCAGGTAGTCATCAGCACCTAATTCTAAGCCTTTTACTCGATCCTCAACTGAATCTCTGGCTGTCAGCAGTAAAACCCGAGTCTGACTGTCTTTGTTTCGTAATACAGATAAAACCGACCAGCCATCAAGTAATGGCAACATAATATCAAGGATGGCTAAATCGTAGTTATTTTGTTCCAGTGCACTGAGTCCATCAATCCCATTGCTGGCTGTGTCGACAGAAAATCCATTTTCTTTTAATCCTTTGGATAAAAAGGCAGCCGTTTTCTCTTCATCTTCAATGATTAATATGCGCATAAAATAATCGACTGCTAAGCTTGGGTTGGTTGTCTGACAAGATAAGTTTGAAACATGTCTTTTGTCTGAAATTTATTATTCATCAACTCTTTGTTGGCCAATAGATTCCAGCTCTATTATTTTCCAGTTGCCATCTATGGGGGCTATTTTAATATTTGCATGATAAAGGTTTTCACGGCGATGCTGATGTCCCCAGTGAATGACTTCTCCGGTTACGAGCCATTCGCAATCAAATAAATAGCTGTTATCTAAAGTCGAAGAAAGGTTTTTTATCGTTTGAATTTTTATACCACTAATTTTTGACCATGCACCATCTTGAACTAAAAATGCCTGTCGATTTTGCAAGTATAATGATTCTCTTAAATCACCACTTACACTATATGCTAGTTGGTCGTATGTGGCATCTTCCTGAGTTGCTTCAAAAGCCTGATAAATATTCCATAACAGTTGATTGAGAATAGGGGTGGCCTGTAGGTCACTTATTTCCATTTTGCCAATGCCAAAAGATGCCGTACTGTTTTTTAGTAAGTCATAGGTAGTGAATAAAGTCAGAAGTAAGATAGATGTATGTGTGTATTTACGAATTGGAACGGGTGTGAGTTTATAGCTTATTGTAAATAAAACGAAAAAACTAATAATCCCCATTAAGAAATAATATTGAGTTGCTGCTTGCTCTTCATCTACCGCCACGGCAACTGATTGAGGTTTATTGTCCAGCTCGGGTAAATCAATATCAGCCAGCATATTTTCCCATTCAAAAATAGGGTGTTTTTGGGTGACGTAACTATCAAACAAACCTGCGGGATCATAGGCGCGTATAGCTACACGCTGGATCTTTTCATTGAAAAGTCCCCATTGCCACTGGATTTTTTCAGGTATTGCTGAAATTGGGTGAATAATACTCACACCAATTAATGTGGCAACTTGTTTTTGAGCCTGTTGAGGTTCATAAGCTTGAATATCAGAAGCTCCCATGCGGATATAATCCACACGATCAAGTACGGGTGTTGATGTATTTGAGCCGGTGGTGAGTTTGTTTTTTGTTAATAAAAACTGGCTGACTTTTTGTTTTATCATTGCAAATTCATCAGGGTAAACCATGGTGTCATCCCGTAATTTTAAATTTGCCCACGTTGCCATTTCCTTTATCCTGACCACAACTTCGCTCTTAACCTGATTAGGCTCTATATAAAGAAAAGCCATGACAGGGTCAATATGTCCTCGTTGTAATTTTGGGTTTAGAAAATGACTATACCAAGGATCTTGCCAATTAAGTTTTAATGGTTCAGTTGACGTTAGAACGCCATGGTCAATAACGGGTAAGCCTTGGTGAGAGACCGTAACAATGTATTTCTCACCTGCTTTTTTTATTGTTTGAAAGTCAGGGATGATTTCTAATTGTTGTGGGAGAGGCTTTGTAAACGGAAAAAAGACGCTGATTACCGCAGCTGAGTTTTTAATATCAGGGCCAACGGGTTGCTTTATAGCCGGCGTAAGCAGTTGTTCTGCATTTATTTTAATGACGTTTAATGCAAACTGATTAAGATTGTTTGAATCTGTTGAAGTGGCTGGCACGGAATGAAATTGAGCGACGGCCATTTTTTTTAGGTCAACTGAAACCTGTACGCCATCATCGACAATATTAATCGCTATGCGAGTGGTGATATCTTCAATGGTGACACCTGAATTCCAGTCGGCAATGGCAGCTGTGGAGATAATAAAAAAGCTCAATAAAACTTTAAAGCCAGTTAAAAAAGGGTTGTATCCGCCCAACCCAAAGCGTTTTGAGAACATAATCGAATAAAGTGAGAATTAGTCTTCTTCAGTGTTGTTTTTAAGGTTAAAGCGATAAACAAAAAAACGATAAATGCCGTATACGATACCAGCAGCCAGAATAAAAAATATATAAGGATATAGAAAAGCTAGGCTAAATGCTGAGCCAATACCAACACGCAAAGGAATGCGAATTTTATCGGCAAACATATCGTCTCCGACGGATGCAACTAATACATAATGACCTGGTTTAGGGAAGTTAGCCTGAATTTGTGCAACCCCCGTTTTGTAACTTTGTGCTGGGCTTAGGGCGATAGATGCGCCATTTATCATTTCACCGCCTTCAGGGTTATCGATTAACTCGAAAACTTCCATTCCAATAGGCATTTGTCGTAAATCACGGTCAATAAAATCGAGCGCTAAATGACTGAGTCCATGTTCAGGGAGCTCTTGGCAGAAAGGTTTAAAGGTATGTCTTTTCTTGGTGCCAGGTTTAGGAGCCTGATAAGAAGTTAAATGCACAATATAAAAATCCGTTGTTATCATGCATTCTAATGATTTTGTAGGGTCATACGGGGATTGGCTTTGTGCAAAGCTGTTGCTGTGAAAGCTTATAAGCAATAATGCAAATAATAATTTATTTAAAACGGATTTTTTCACAACGCCCTCATTTGAGTTAAATGGATTAGTAAAATTATTTAGATGATTCATTATTGAGTAATTTCAAAGAAAAACTTTCCAGTGACGATATGACCATCCGCAGACTGAACTCTGTAGCGAACGCCATAGCGACCAGGGACTATGTTTTTTAAAGTTGTACTAAGATGCGATTTATCCAGCATTTCCAGAGCGCCGTCTTTATTATCAACGCGTTCACCTTTAGTGTTTACAACGGCTAATGAGGTGTATTTGGGGCCGACATTATCATCAAACCAAACGTCCACACGAGTCGGGATAACATTGGTTGTTTCTTCTTTAGCGGGTTCTGATTTCACCATAATGGCATGAGCGGAGGCCCACTGGCTCCAAGTCATACCTAATGTTAATGCAACTATTATTATTTTTTTCATAATCTTAAAATGTTGGTTTTATATTTATTTTAATTCCGAGATGATTGCAATGGCATCGCCATTTTCTTGCCACTCAGTCCAGAAAAAACGAAACCCTTTTTCGGTTGCAATAATTCTGGGATGTGATGGTTCTGCTCCATCGTTTGTTAATCGTTGTTCAGTTGTCCAGGATAAACCGCCATCATTAGAGGCTTTGGTCATCACTGATTTACTTTCATAATCGCCAGTAGTATAGATGATTCTGAGATGCTTATTATCCATAGCTGCAATATCACCAGAAGAACTATTATTGTCGTCCATCGAGATAAGGTTGCTTGCTTTGTCTTTGGTTAATTCGGACTGGCTGTAATAAAGTCCTCGATGGCTTGTCTCACCATTCCAAATGACGCTATGTAAAATGCTTTTGTTATCGGATTGAGTGCTGACAAGACCTCCCCCTTGATGAGGGCAGCCAACAAATTGCCAGCCAAATGCGCCAGTTGTTTTTGCTTTTTGCCAGCTTTGTCCACCATTTAAGGATGAAATTAGCATCATGTCACGAGGGTTATCATCACGATAGAGGGCATGAATGTTACCCTCCTTATCAGTAGTGATGCTGCTCCAGCAACAAGTGCAGGCAGTAAGTTCCAGGGTTGAATGCTGGTCCCATAAGCCATTTTTTTGATCAGCAAAGCGGGCGTAACGAAGCGCCTGAGTATCGCCAGCTTCTTCTCTATCATCCAGCCAAACCATATGGAACTGGCCTTGCTTATCAGCTGTGATGTCAAAATACCCTTGATCAATTTTTGCGTATTTATCACTCACCGGGCTGGCTATTTGTTGCCATGTTTGCCCTAGATCTCTAGACAATGCAACAGCAATTTTCCCTGTCCAGGGCTCACCACCTTTGGTTTGCCATGCGGCCATGATCTTGTTTCCAAATGCTGCCACATGAAAGTCATTACCCCGTTTTGATTTTTTTAAAGGAGAAAGATCAAGGTTGACAGTGATTGGCGCTGACCAGGCGTTGTTGGTATCTAGTGAATGAATGTATTTTAAGGCAAGTTTTTGAGATTGTTTGTCAATGCCAGAAAATAAAGCATGAATAGTGTTTTTTTCAGTGTATAAATCTAAGGTGTGAACAGTTTTTAAACCCGTATTAACGATTTTCTGCATCGGCGTTTTATGACTCAATAAAGCGCATGAGGATAAAACGAACAGGGTAAATATCGAAAATAAACTTAGTTTTCCAATTCTATGAAGAGAGACTGGATTATGGGGGTAGGCTAAAAAAAAAACTCTTTTCATTGTCTGCTTGCTTCAATTAAAACATTGCTAAGTAACTATAATTATTAGAATGAGATGTATTTGGCTAGCGTAAGTTCCCTGACCTAAGTAACGAGACATTTAATAAAGATAACCAGTCTATATCAGTTATCATTTATACGTCAACCATGGTGCTATTGTGAGTTGATAACTTAATATAATGTTGGTTAATTTATCTTGCTTTGTAGGTGTTCTAAATTGCTATCTGGTTTGAATATGAGTAGTATTAGCATACTTTCTTGAATGTTTAATATCTAAAGTTGAATTGATGATATAGAATGTAGCATTTGATGGAATGCATGAAGAAGATTGAAAAGGATTGCTGATAAAAAGATGAACTTATTTCTATGGAAATAGTGGAGTGGGTGTTGGCTTTCAGCAAAGATATAGATGTTTTTAATTGAGTATAAATTTTTATAATAAAAATAAAATATAGGGGTAAATGAAATGACTTTTGGTGGAATCATTGCTATTTTCATAGCTATCTGGATATACAGAACTGCGATTGAACATAAGACAGGTAATGCGCTTTATTGGGTGGCAGGAAGTTTTATTGTATATTTAGTTGTACAATTTTTAGTGATCAATATGAATGGAATGATTATTGAAACATTTGACAGTGATATAGGCAGTGAGTATGACAATGCTGGTGGTCTTAACGCTCGAGATAATAGTGATACAGCGGGATTACAAAGTGGTGCAGGTGGATCAGTCATTGGTATTGTTTTTGAATTACTAACCTGGATAGCTCCTTTCTTTGTTGTTGCTATCATTAGACAACTGTATATGTTGAAACAATCTTTTAATGTAATGGGATTGTTTGGTGGTCTTAAAGAAATGTTTATTAGTATTAAAAACAGCTTTAAAACATCATAAAAGCTTTACCAGTTTTGTAACAATAAAAAAGCCTAGATTTATCTAGGCTTTTTTATTGGTGTAGATTAATGTTTTTTAGTTTGTTACGGCTGAGACTATAGTTATAATGGCTACAATAAACAGTACAGTAGCAATAAAGCCAACAATCAGGTAATTAGATAGGGAGCCGTGCTCAAAATCTATTTCCTGGTTTTTTTTGCTTTGTACGCCAATACCTGCGGCAAGAACGCTTTTTATAACATGTAGTAAACCTGGTTTTGACATTCTGTTCTCCCGCTTCTTTTTTATTAGTTTTTTATAATATAGCTTTGAATGCTATCAGGCAATAGCTAAATCAATACCTAATCTCTATGAATAATATCGAATTATTAAAACAGCAATTATCCCAACGAATTTTGTTTCTTGATGGTGCTATGGGGACCATGATTCAAAGTTACAACCTGGAAGAAAAAGATTATCGAGGTGAGCGTTTTGCAGACTGGGATTGTGATTTAAAAGGTAATAATGATTTATTATCGCTGACTCAACCGGATATCATCAAGGCTATTCATAAAGCCTATTATGATGTCGGTGTAGATATTGTTGAGACCAATACTTTCAACGCTACCAGCATTGCCATGGCTGATTACAATATGGAATCACTGGCGTATGAAATAAATTTTGAGTCAGTCCGTTTAGCTAAAGAAGTTGCCGCTGAAGTTACCGCATTAAATCCAGATAAACCGCGTTTTGTAGCCGGAACATTAGGGCCGACAAACCGTACCGCTTCAATGTCGCCAGAAGTGAATGATCCTGGCTTTAGAAATATAAGTTTTGATGAATTGGTTGAAGCCTATACCGAAGCTGTGCGAGGTATGTGTGATGCAGATGTAGATATTATCTTAATCGAAACCATTTTCGACACCTTAAATGCCAAGGCCGCAATTTTTGCTGTAGAGCAATATTTTGATGTGCTGGGGCATAAGTTACCAGTAATGATTTCAGGCACGATTACCGATCAATCTGGACGTACATTATCAGGGCAAACAGCCGCTGCATTCTGGAACTCATTAAACCATGTTGACCCAATATCGATCGGTTTTAACTGTGCTTTAGGGGCGACAGAATTACGTCAATATATAGAGGAAGTCTCTAATATTGCCGATACTCATATTTCGGCGCATCCAAATGCAGGCCTGCCGAATGAATTTGGTGAATATGATGAAACGCCAGAAGAAATGGCCAAAGAATTGGCTGACTGGGCAAACCAGGGCTATTTGAATATTATTGGCGGTTGTTGCGGAACTTCGCCTGAGTACATCAAGGCAATTGTTGATGCTGTACAAGATTATGCGCCAAGAAAAATACCAACCCTGGAAAAACAATGTCGATTAGCAGGACTGGAACCACAAAATATTACTGCGGACTCTTTATTTGTTAATGTCGGGGAAAGAACCAATGTCACTGGTTCCGCAAGATTTAAACGCTTAATTGTAGATGGTGATTTTGAAACTGCATTAAGTGTCGCTAAAGAACAAGTTGAAAATGGTGCACAAATTATTGATATCAACATGGATGAAGGCATGTTGGAATCAAAAGAAGCGATGGTGCGTTTTCTGCATTTAATTGCTTCAGAGCCAGATATTGCAAAAGTGCCGATTATGCTGGATTCCTCTAAATGGGATATTTTAGAAGCTGGGCTTAAATGTATCCAAGGTAAAGGTGTTGTTAACTCAATCTCCATTAAAGAGGGTGAGGAAAACTTTATTAAGCAAGCAAAATTAATTCGTCGCTATGGTGCCGCTGTGATCGTGATGGCCTTCGATGAAGATGGACAGGCTGATACCATGGCCAGAAAAACCGAAATTTGTCAGCGTGCTTATAAAATACTGACAGAAGAGGTTAATTTTCCGCCAGAAGATATTATTTTTGATCCCAATATTTTTGCCATCGCTACAGGGATTGATGAGCATAATAATTACGGTGTGGATTTTATTGAAGCGACCCGTGAAATTACTCGTACCTGTCCTCATACTTTAATTTCTGGTGGGGTATCCAATGTTTCATTCTCTTTTCGAGGCAATAATTTAGTTCGGGAAGCGATTCATGCTGTTTTTCTCTACCATGCGATTAAAGCAGGGATGGGGATGGGAATTGTAAATGCCGGACAGTTAGCGATTTATGAAGATATTCCAGATGAGTTACGAAATGCGGTAGAGGATGTAGTGCTTAACCGCAACCCCGAAGCAACTGAGGCCATGTTGGAAATGGCTCAAAAATATCAAGGGGAAGGCGGTGTAGCCAAAAAAGAAGATTTGGAGTGGAGAAACTGGCCAGTCAAGAAACGTTTGGAGCATGGATTGGTTAAAGGTAATGCTGATTATATTGTTGAAGATACCGAGCAAGCACGATTAGAAGCAGACCTGCCTTTGCATGTGATTGAAGGTCCATTAATGGACGGCATGAATGTGGTGGGTGATTTATTCGGCGAAGGTAAAATGTTTTTACCCCAAGTCGTTAAGTCTGCACGGGTGATGAAAAAAGCGGTTGCTCATTTAATGCCTTTTATGGATGCAGAGAAAGGTGGTGGCATTCAAACGAATGGTAAGGTGTTGATGGCGACGGTAAAAGGCGATGTACATGACATTGGTAAAAATATCGTCGGTGTGGTGTTGCAATGTAATAACTATGAAGTGATTGATATGGGGGTGATGATCCCCGCCGAACAAATCCTGAAAAAAGCTAAAGAAGAAAACGTCGATATTATTGGCTTAAGTGGCTTGATTACTCCATCTTTAGATGAAATGGTACATGTAGCTAAAGAAATGGAAAGACAAGGTTTTGATATTCCATTAATGATAGGCGGGGCCACAACCTCGAGAGCACATACAGCGGTTAAAATTGAACAAAACTATCATGCTCCTACCGTGTATGTGACTGATGCATCACGTAGTGTGGGGGTTGTTAGTTCGCTGCTAAGTGATGAATTAAAACCGGATTATGTGGCTAAATTAAGCGCTGAATACGAACAGGTTCGTGAGCGACATAAAGGCCGTAAAGCTCAGGTTAAACAACATAGCCTAGAAAATGCCAGAAACAATAAGTTTAAAGCAGGTGATCACGAGCCTGTTAAACCTTCATTTTTAGGCACTAAGGTGATTGATTCTTTAGGGCTGGAAGTGCTGGTGCCTTATATAGACTGGTCACCTTTCTTCCAAACTTGGGAGTTATCAGGTAAATACCCCGCTATCTTAAAAGATGAAGTGGTTGGAGAAACAGCGACCAAGTTATTTGCAGATGCAAAAGCCATGCTGGATCAAATCGTCAATGAAAAATGGTTAACAGCAAAAGCTGTTATGGGTTTTTTTCCTGCCAATAGCATAGACGATGATATCGAACTTTATACCGATGACTCGCGTACTGAAGTGTTGGAAACTTTACACCACTTACGCCAGCAAAATGTGAAAGCACCGGGCAGAGCTAATTTCTGTTTATCTGATTTTATCGCCAGCAAGGAAAGTGGAAAAGCTGATTATATCGGTGGTTTTGCCGTAACATCGGGTATCGGCATTGAAGAAAAGATAGAGCAATTCGAAAAAGATCATGATGATTATAATTCCATCATGCTCAAAGCTTTAGCGGATAGATTAGCTGAAGCATTTGCGGAATATTTGCATGAACAGGTTAGGAAAGATCATTGGGGTTATGCAACAGATGAAGCCCATGAAAATGAGTCTCTGATTTCTGAAGCTTATAAAGGTATCAGACCTGCACCAGGCTATCCAGCTTGTCCAGACCATACCGAGAAAGCTAAGTTATTTGAGTTATTAAATGCGACTGCATCAACCACTATCGAACTAACAGAAAGCTTTGCTATGTACCCGACTGCTGCTGTCAGTGGCTGGTATTTATCTCATCCTGAATCGCAATATTTTAATGTCGGTAAAATTAACGAAGAACAGCTAGAGAGTTATGCAAAAAGAAAAGGCATGACTAAAGAAGTAGCAGAGCGCTGGTTGTCAGCACATTTACATCATTAACAGGATTTAAAATTAATGAGTGCGGGTAAAGTAGAAAAGATAATGGAACGCTGCATGTATGCCAGTCGCTGGGTATTAGCGCCTGTCTATTTTGGGTTGAGTCTGGCTCTGTTTGCATTGATGATTAAGTTTTATCAAGAGCTTTATCATTTTATACCTCATATTTTTGAAATTGATGAATCACAGCTGATTTTAAAGTTATTAACCTTAATTGATCTGACATTAGTAGGGAGTCTGGTGGTGATCGTGATGTTTAGTGGGTATGAAAATTTTGTCTCTCAAATGGATATTGGCAATGAGGTTGAGAAACTAGACTGGTTAGGCAGTCATGATTATGGCTCGCTTAAAATGAAAGTAGCTGCTTCTATCGTGGCTATTTCATCGATCCATTTGTTAAAGATATTTATGAATGTGCAGGAAACAGATAATGATAAATTACTGTGGTATGTAGTGATACATTTAACCTTGGTGATTTCTGCTTTATTTATGGGTTATCTGGATAAGATATCAAGGCACTAAGATAATACTGTAGGAGGTCCGCCTCCTGCCAATTTTCTTAGAACTAAGTGGAAGTGAGGCTTTAGCCTCGTCTTGTGATATGCGGGACTAAAGTCCCGCTTCCAGACATTAGGGCGATGGAAAAAAATAATCATCCAATCTTGCTGGTCTTTTTGTCCATCTTCAGCGAGGTAGCAACAGTTACGTAGCTTGCTATGCGCCTATTGCCACCCCACTGAAGATAAACAAAAATCCTGCCCAATATCGGACAATTATTTCTTTCCAGCTCCCTTAACCTATCGTAACGACTCTGTGTGTTTGATTTAGTCTTCCTTTATATCTATGAATAGAAAACAACGTCGCCTGGCTGCAAAACAAAATAGAGGAACGGAAAAAAAAGTAACTCTTTCTGATGCGGTAGCCATGGCAATACAACTGCATCAACAGGGAAAGCTGGATGAGGCTGAGAAAATTTATCAGCAAGTTTTACAGGT
>ENA-ORXI01000724-ORXI01000724.1-sediment-metagenome-genome-assembly--contig:-NODE-724-length-27464-cov-11.524811_pt1 | contig 27464 bp, 25 predicted proteins | sample MGYA00237861_ERZ511468 | MGnify/ENA primary metagenome ERZ511468 (study PRJEB26299, sample SAMN06266213) | sediment metagenome | isolation source: Hudson Canyon methane seep mesocosm | place...
ATAATGCTATCCAGCGTGGTACATATCTCAATATTTTTAGCATACGACTGTAATTCAGACAAATCCCAGTCTAAATTCTCAGGCTGATAGATCAGTGCTAAATCGGCTTTATCTAAAGACTCTGCTAAGGACTTGGTATGAATTCCCATCCGCATAGTATTTGATCTAGGTTCTACAATAGCTATAATCTTTTCATCAGCCACCTGCTTTCTCAACCCGTCTAAAGTCGTTTCTATTGCAGTAGGGTGATGGGCAAAATCATCATAAATGGTTATCCCCTTAATATTGGCAATAACCTCCATCCGACGCTTAACATTTTTAAAACGTTTTAAAGCTCTAATGGTATCGGCAGGCAATATGCCTATATGTTTTGCCGCCACAATAGCCGACATGGCATTATAGACATTGTGCTCCCCCGTTAAAGACCAATCAACAACACCCTGCTCTTCTCCCTCAAAATAGACTTTAAATTGACTGCCATCCGCTTTAACCAGCAAGGCTTGCCATTGTCCATCCGTGTTGATTGCCGTTTTCGCTACAGCTGTCCAGCAGCCCATATCCAATACATCAGCAATATTACTATCACTGACAGGCGCAATAATTAAGCCATCCCCAGGCACGGTGCGTACCAAATGGTGAAATTGTTTTTTGATGGCCTCTAAATCATCAAAGATATCTGCATGATCAAACTCCAGATTATTTAGAATCGCTGTTCTAGGTCGGTAATGAACAAACTTGGAGCGTTTATCAAAAAAGGCAGAATCATATTCGTCCGCTTCAATAACAAAAAAGTCAGATTCACCCAGACGAGCTGAAAGACCAAAATTTAAAGGAATACCACCGATTAAAAAACCGGGTTTAAACCCCTGATATTCCAGCACCCAAGCCAGCATACTGCTAGTAGTGGTTTTGCCATGCGTACCAGCAACCCCCAACACCCACTTATCCTGTAACACATGTTCTGACAACCATTGTGGGCCAGAGATATATTTAAGACCACGATTTAAAACGGCTTCAACCTCTTCATTGCCCCGTGACATGGCATTGCCAATAACCACTAAGTCGGGTTTGCAATCCAGGTTTTCTGCTTTATAGCCATTCATTAACTGAATGCCTTGCTGTTCAAGCTGAGTACTCATTGGCGGGTAGACATTTTGATCAGACCCACTGACCTTATAACCCAACTCTCTGGCAATTAATGCTAGCCCCCCCATAAATGTGCCACAGATTCCCAAGATGTGGATATGTAAAGCTTGATTATCGTTATCTGTATTCATATTCATTCTGGCTATTATTCTTTATCTTTTGTAGTTTCAGTTTTTTTACCGTCAGAATCCTCTGCTGCCTGTTCCGAATTCTCAGAGCCATCTACAGCGTCAGCTTCCATTTTTTGTTTGGCTGCTTCGTTGGCCGCAATTGCTTTTTCCAGGATCTTGACAATATTGGCATATTTAGTTTTTTTAGCTTTATCTAATACCGAAATCGCCTGTTTATCCTGCGCATTAACATCTGCCCCTGAGGTAATCAGTAATTTGACCAGTTCTTCACTACCAAAAACAACGGCATCCATTAAAGCAGTAGATGCAAGCTTATCCGCTATATTAACATCAGCACCATAAGCCAGTAAGGTCCGTACTACACGGATATTACCATTAAAGCATGCGGCCATCATTGCTGTACGCCCTGTTGCTGTTTTAGCATTGACATCAACCCCTTCCGACAGTAAGAATTTCACTCGCTCCGTTTTCCCAAAAATAGCAGCAGAAAATAAGTCTTTAATATCAGCTGAAAACCCGGAGTGAGAAAAGGCCAGTAACAAAAATAAGAGTAATTTTTTAATTGTCATCGAATAAGCTTTGTTTTATTTTAAAACGATAAAAGTATATGTTAAGTATCATACCTCGATTTGTTATATCATCTTACTATGAGTGAAAAAAATAAAATTATCGTTGAAGCAACACCGCAATATATCGAATCGCAATCATCACCCGATGCCAATCGCTATGTATTTGCCTATACCATTACCATTACCAATATTGGTCTAAAGCCTGCAACCTTATTATCTCGTCATTGGTTAATTACCGACTCGAATGGCAAGGTTCAGGAAGTCAAAGGGGACGGTGTGATTGGTGAACAACCCCATTTACAACCAGGCGAGTCATTTAGATATACCAGTGGCGCCATGATTGAAACACCTGTTGGCGTTATGCAAGGAAAGTATTTACTGATTTCTGATAGTGGTGATAATTTTAAAGCCGCTATCCCAAAATTTACCTTATCGATCCCCCGCACCTTACATTAATCTATGGCTATTTATGCGATTGGGGACATTCAGGGCTGTTTTGATGACTTGCTAAGGCTATTGGATACCATCAAGTTTGATCCTGCCTCAGACCAGCTCTGGTTTGCTGGAGACCTTGTTAATCGCGGGCCAAAATCCTTAGAAACCCTACGCTTTGTTAAATCCTTAGGCCCTTCAGCCATCACCGTTTTGGGAAACCATGATCTGCATTTATTAGCAACGGCCTTTAAACAACGTAAACTCCGCAAGAAAGATTCTCTAAGCGATATTTTACATGCCTGCGACTGTGACGAGTTATTACACTGGCTAAGACATCAACCCTTATTTCATTATAACGATGATTTTTGTCTGTTACATGCAGGACTTCCTCCACAATGGAATTTTTCCAAAACAAAAGCCATGGCTAGCAAGGCAGAAAAAGTGCTGCAAGGCTCTGATCACAAGGCATTCTTTAAAGCGATGTATGGCGATAAGCCTGATAAATGGAGCAAGGATTTAAAAGGTATGGAAAAAATCCGCTTTATCGTTAATTGCTTTACCCGTATACGCTATTGTGATGAGACTGGCCAGCTGGATTTTAAACACAGTGGGCCGATTGGCTCTCAAACTGAACACCTAATCCCCTGGTTTAAAGCACCAAAACGCCGGTCCAAAGATATGCATATCATCTTTGGACACTGGTCTACCTTAGGCTATTATCAAGATGATAACTGTTATGGTATTGATACAGGCTGTCTTTGGGGTGGTCAGTTAACTGCAATCAAGCTGGGTAAGAAAGTCAAGCGTATCAGCATAGACTGTAAACAAAGTTTAAAACCAGATTAGGGAGATGGAAAAAAATAATCATCCAATCTTGCTGCTCTTTTTGTCCAGCTCCCTTAAGCCGTTATTTCATCTTCATATTTTTCTTTAATCTCCAAAATAGCAGGAAGAGAATCAAGAAACACTTTAACTAAATGTGGATCAAAGTGCTCTCCAGATTCTTCTTTTATTAAGTTTAATATTTTTTCTAATGGCCAAGGGGTTTTATAAGGTCTTTTCATTGATAAGGCATCAAAGACATCAGCTAACGCAACAATTCGCCCTGAAATTGGGATTTTATATCCAGCCAAGCCTTTAGGGTACCCTGCTCCATTCCATTTTTCGTGATGTGATAAAGCAATTATTTTTGCATACTTCATAATTCGCGAATTACTTTTACTCAAAATTTCTGCACCAATTTCCGTATGTAATTTCATTTTCTCGAACTCTGCCTTATCAAGCTTTCCCGGCTTTAATAAAATACTATCAGAAATGCCTATCTTACCAATATCGTGCATAGGGGCAGCTTGTTGGATTAAATTAAGCTCATCATCTTTAAAACCATATTTTTCAGCAATTATTCTAGAATACCAACCCACTCTTATGGTGTGATTCGCGGTATCCATATCTCTATACTCAGCGGCATAGGCAAGACAATCAAGAATTTCAGTCTGTGTTTTTTCAATTTTTTTTGTTCTTTCTTGCGCTAATTTTTCCAGGCTTCGACTGTAATTTTCTAATAGCTTCTGAGAATTATGCATTTCCAATAAATTAGAAACTCGACAAACCAACTCTTCCTTATCAAATGGTTTTTGCAGAAAATCCTGAGCAATTGAATTTAACGCTTTTAAGCGTATTTCTCTGTCTTTTAAAGCTGTCAGCACCAGAACGGGAGGATGAAGATCCTTTATAGCCATGGATAACTGATCCATAAGCTGAAAACCGTCCATTTCTGGCAAACAAATATCTAGCAAAACTAAATCAAAATCCTGGTCTTTATATAACTGAACAGCCTCAGCAGGGTTATTTATCACCATAACATTGGTAAAACCCTCGGTATTTAATACACTATCAATATTAAAAGGATCATTATCAACGACTAAAATAGATGCCGTTTTAGTTTCATTTCTTAAAAACACTCTAACCTTCTTATTTCGTTTTCTTTTCTATTAGCTCTACCTCAAACAACGTACCATTCACAGCCGTTACTTTTACCTGGGTTTCTAATGAGCAGTCTTGTCCTTCAACACGCCAAATTGAATCATCAACTTTAATTTTTCCCCTACCATTTTCAATAGGCTCTATTAGTGAAAAACTTCTACCTATATATTGAGCCCCCCGTTTATTCAATAAGGGATGATCCGTTTCCTTTTGATGTTGTACTCCATAACGACGCCAGATAAAAATCGAAAAAATAGATAATGAAGAAAAGAATAATAATTGTATTTCCAGACTGCTTGCAGGAGCCAGATATAAAACTATTCCAACAACAAAACCAGACAATGACAACCATAAAAAAAAGAAACCAGGCGCCAGTATTTCCACCCCCAATAGAAAGACTGCCAACACCCACCAATACCAAAACACAATCTCAAATTCAGCCATGCTTATCCTTTTTTAGCCATGGCTTCTTTAGCCAGCTCACTGATACCACCTAAGGCACCTATAACGTTACTGGCTTCTAAAGGCATCAGAATCAATTTACTGTTCTCAGCCGAGGCTATCTCTTTTAAGGACTCTATATATTTTTGCGCAACAAAATAATTTACCGCCTGAATATCACCACTTGCAATGGCTTCGGAAACCATCTTGGTTGCATTTGCCTCAGCTTCTGCTGAACGCTCTCGGGCCTCAGCATCTCTAAAAGCGGCCTCTTTTCGACCTTCTGAATCTAGAATTGCCCCCTGTTTTTCACCTTCTGCACGCAAAATCTCCGCCTGTCTTAAACCTTCTGCTTCAAGAATTGAAGCTCTTTTTAGACGTTCGGCTTTCATTTGTCGACCCATTGCTTCAACCAAATCTCTAGGTGGTGCAATATCTTTAATTTCAATTCGAGTGACTTTCAATCCCCAAGGAGTTGTCGCATCATCTACAACATTTAATAAGCGAGCATTTATCTCATCTCTTTTGGATAATAACTCATCTAAATCCATAGACCCCATCACCGTACGAATATTAGTCATCACTAAATTCAGCACCGCTGTTTCCAGATCATTCACTTCATAAGATGCCTTCGCCGCGTCCATAATCTGAAAAAACACCACACCATCAACAGTCACCATGGCATTATCTTTGGTAATGATTTCCTGAGAAGGCACATCTCTGACCTGTTCCATCATGGTCAGCTTATTACCAATCCTATCAATAATGGGCATAATAATATTTAACCCGGGGGTTAAAGTATTGGTATAGCGGCCAAAACGTTCAACCGTATACTCCATTCCTTGAGGAACCGATTTAACACTCATAAATACCATTAAAATGGCAAATCCCAAAACAACAACTGCAAAAGTACCCATTAGTTTTCCTCTTTTCTTGCAAATAGTGACTTAACTAATAATAATGTATATTTTGTTAAATGTAAGAAAGAAAGGAAAAGATTTATGATGGTTTGGTCGATTAACATACTTGTCTTAGCGATAGGTTTTTTTATTCTGGGGATGATTAAACCCAACTGGCTATTATTCTGGATGGATAAACCCTCCAGAATGCCTGTTGTTCTATTGTCTATAATCTTGTTTATGATTTCTGTGGTGATGTTTGGCGAGGCAAACAAAGCGAAACATCAAGAACAAGAAAGCACTCAGTTAAGCACTGCCAGTGAAACCTCTGTCCCCTCTGTTGCCATAGAGACTAAAAAATAGAGTGTTGCTGATTATTTTAGAGACGTTACAGGCAACGTCTCTAACTTTATTCGCGTTATAATACCCCGTCTCTTTTCTGAATATAATACCGACAGGCATCCACACAATCCACTTTGTTTGGGTAAGGGCCACCAATTTTATCGACAGTAAAAAACCACCATAGCCCTTGTTCATTGACATAATATCGGTCTTGAGGCTTAAACACTGGATTTAATGGTTTTTTTAGTCTTCTTTTCATCTGTACATTTTAGCCCATCCTTCGATGCTGAATTTTAAAAATATTTCTTTACGCCGTGGCGTACGCGTTCTATTTAGCGAAACATCTTTTACTATCCATAAAGGTCAAAAGGCAGGCTTAACCGGGGCCAATGGGGTTGGTAAATCCAGCTTGTTCGCCATGTTATTAAATCAACTACAGGTTGATGAAGGTGACTTTTCTATGCCGCCAGGACTGGAAATTGCCCATGTTGCCCAGGAATCACCAGCAGTCGATTATTCTGCTATTGATTATGTTATTGATGGTGATCAAGAATTACGCCGATTACAACAACAATTACTGGATGCAGAACAGCAAGATGATGGCATTAAATTAGCCGAACTACATAGCACCCTTGATCATATTGGTGGTTATACGGCCAACGCGCGAGCCTCTAGATTAATGAATGGCCTGGGGTTTTCTGCTGGCCAAGAGCAACAAGCGGTTAAATCATTTTCAGGTGGCTGGCGCATGCGTCTTAATTTAGCCCAGGCCTTAATGTGTCGCTCAGATGTTTTATTATTAGATGAGCCTACCAATCACCTGGATTTAGATGCCGTTATCTGGTTACAAGACTGGTTATGTAAATACCCCGGCACTCTATTATTAATCTCGCATGATAGAGACTTTCTAGATTCCATTACTGATCACATTATACATATCGAGCAAAAGAAAGCTGAAATCTATACCGGCAATTACTCTGCATTTGAAAAAATGCGTGCGGAAAAATTAGCCTTGCAACAATCTGCCTTTATCAAGCAACAAAGAGAAATTGAACATATTCAAAGCTTTATTACCCGCTTTAAAGCGCAAGCAACCAAGGCCAGACAAGCCCAAAGCAGGGTAAAAGCACTGGAGCGAATGGAAATCATTTCTCAAGCGCATGTAGACTCACCGTTTCACTTTAGCTTTCCTGCACCGAAGAAAATGCCCAATCCTCTGCTGCAACTTGAAGAAGCAAGCATCGGTTATGGTGATAAGGTCATTATTAACAAAGCCAGCTTAACCATCACCCCGGGTGACAGAATTGGTTTACTTGGCCCAAATGGCGCGGGCAAATCGACTCTGATAAAAGTCCTGGCAAAAGAAATGCAGCCTTTAACAGGTAAAATTAGAACTGCCGAAGCGTTACATATCGGCTATTTTGCTCAGCATCAGTTAGAACAGTTACGCTTGGATGAAAGCCCTTTATGGCACCTACAACAACTGGATAAACAGGCGACTGAAAAGGATTTACGCAACTTTTTAGGTGGCTTTGACTTTAGAGGCGATAAAGTCGTAGAAATTGTCAGACCTTTTTCAGGAGGCGAAAAAGCCCGTCTGGTACTTGCTATATTGGTTTATCAAAACCCTAATTTACTCTTATTGGATGAGCCAACCAACCATTTAGATCTGGAAATGCGGCATGCATTGAGTATGGCATTGCAAGAGTACCAAGGCGCTATTGTGGTGGTATCTCATGATAGACATTTATTACGTTCAGTCACAGATCAATTAATCTTAGTCGCTGATGGTTCTGCAAAACCCTTTGATGGTGATTTAGACGATTATCGACAATGGATGACAGAACAGAAAAGAGCAATAGCCGAATCTTCTGATAATTCATCAGCTGTAGACACAGGGGTTTCGCGTAAAGAACAGCGTAAACAAGACGCAGAAAAACGGAAACGTCTAAAACCTTTACTTAACCGCTTAAAAAAATCAGAACTTGCGGTAGAAAAATACCATGCAGAACAAAAAGATTTAGAATCACAACTGGCCGAACCGGATATTTATAACGACAAGCAAAAAGAAGCCTTAAAAAAATTACTGGCTAAGAAAGTAGAAATTGATAATGCGCTAGAATTAGCAGAAACCGAATGGATGGAAGTTGAGGAATTATTAGAGCAGGAAGGCTAAGGGAGATGGAAAAAAATAATCATCCAATCTTGCTGGTCCTTTTGTCCGTCTTCATCGAGGTAGCAACAGTTACCTAGCTTGCTATGCGCCTGTTGCTACCTCACTGAATACAAACAAAAATCCTGCCCAAATATCAGACAATTATTTCTTTCCAGCTCCCTAATTAAAACACGGCAGTCCGATGACGCTTTGCTAATCGGACTGCCGTGATCAAGGGGCTTTCGCCTGAAACATTACAAACAGGGTATGCTAAGTAGCCTATATAACTCGTGCTACCTTCAACCCAGATTTTTCAGACCTCAGTAACCTTGCTGCGACGTGCTACTAAAACACCTGTAATAGCAGTACCAAACAACCAAAATGCGCCAGGAACAGGGACCACAACAGGGACAGTGCTTGCACTAAGGCTCATCAATTTTTTCTCGATAAAAGCTTCGTCCAAAACAGTAGCGTTTAAATTTACACCCGCTTTCAAAATATTTTCAACTTTCGCAGTCGCTGACTCAACTGAATTAAGTGAAACACTGGATTCAATCGACCAAGCACTAGTCTGAAATGTCTCTGAACCGTCAAAAAGACCGCTAGCAGACATGCTAGTCGGTAATTGAGCACCAATTTGGTTCGGAGCGTCATTAACAATAAATTGACCACCCACACTGGCTACAGTCATATTATCACCACTTTGAATACGGTAGTAATCCCCTTGTTCAAAAAGTGACAAGCCACTTAAAGCATACCCTTCTTTCGCAGTTACGGTAATCAGAGGCGTAGTTGATGAGGCTGTGCTCCAGCCAGCCAGGCCACTTTGGTGAGCAATGAAATTGGTTGGTGAAAACGACAAGGTATCACCAGAGACCAGATAAATACCTATATCAAATAGGCTTTCAACAGCATCATCATACTGATATGAAAAGTCAACTGTATCCCCTGACACAGTTATTGGCACAATCACGGCATTAGCTGTTGTGCTGGCAAAAACTAACACAGCAGTCGCTGCGACTATTTTTAAATTTTTCATAATTGTTAACTCAAAATTCATATGGTAATTAAACTAAATAACTAAAGAACGTGGCTTGATGCATGACTAACAACATCTTACAAACATCATTTCTATCTCTTTATTCTTTGAAAAAATAAATAAGCAATGAAATGGTTTTATCATGAAAAAAGTATATTGCGCAGTAAATGAATTAAATACTCCATACACTACCTTTCAAAATCAGTCCTCTTTGAAAGCATCCTATCATACTTATCTTTGTTTAGGTAACATTTTACCCATTTCACTTTCACGCCCCACAATACAAGCGAAATCGGAAGATCTCGCTATTATGGGAGCATGATATCTAGTAGGTAAGGATTAATGTTTTTCGCCATAAGCACCCATGAAAAATTATTTTAACGAAAAAGTGAGATAATAAACAATTACTTGCCACCATAAGCTCAAATAATTTACTTAAACTAATTAACTGTAAAAGAAATTATTACATTAAAAGAGATGCATAAAAATCATCATTTACATTTGAGTAGAAAACGAGCCCATTGTTTAACATGCTACGCAAAAGATCACATAAAAAAACTAAAGAATTAGACTTTATTTTTAGTTATAACTCATGCCTATATAGAGGAAAAGCAAGTAAAACAGGAAAAATAAAAATAATTTTCTCTGTCATTCCAAGCCTTGTGGGTGCAGAAAACATTGGTAGTGAAGCATCTCCAAAATGGCATTTTAGATTTAAAATCCATTCACAAATTCACCGGGAAGTTGAACTATTACTTAGCCCTAAAGAATTTTCATCTAACTTAACATTTAAAAAATCAATAATGAGAAAAATACCAGTTATATTCACTGGCAATAAAAACAATTTTAATATGTTTATTATGAAAGAAATGAAAGCGTTAGACTGTGCCACCGTTTAATCGTCTCTATGGTCGATATTAGACATTAAAAGCGGCATGCTTACTGCTGGGTATTGATACACAATCAAGACACAATTCGAGATTTTTATATGGAAATACAACACAAAATAGAGATTAAATCAACGATATACCATTGATTTATAGCTTATTATTTAAATTTGAACATGTAATTCAAAACTCACTCACAAAAGGCTCTTCAATGACAGGATTGGAAAGAACACCAACCCCTTCAATTTCAATTTTTGCTGTTTGCCCAGGTTTCAGGTATCCCCGAGGCTTCATTTTCACCCCAACACCACTGGGCGTACCTGTTGAAATTACATCACCTGGCTCTAGAGTCATGGCTTTTGTTAAATAAGCAATCATTTCATAGCAATTGAAAATCATGTTTTTAGTATTTGAATTCTGCCTAAGCTCCTCATCAACCCAGGTTTTTAAGTCCAAATTATGCGGATCAATAATTTCATCGGCTGTCACTATCCAGGGCCCCATTGGACCATGAGTATCAAATGACTTGCCTAGCATCCAGGTCGGTGATCGAATCTGCCAGTCACGTACAGACACATCATTAACAATGGTATATCCAGCAATCACTTGATGAGCTTTCTCTACCGCTACATTTTTACAGCGCTTCCCTATAACAAAGGCTAACTCGCCTTCATAATCAACTTTTTCTGAGACTACGGGGCGATGAATCGCTTCTCCATCAGCAATAACACAACTACTTTGCTTGGTAAAAAAAGTTGGATACTCAGGCTTATCTAATTTGGTTTCATTAATATGATCCGCATAATTTAGACTAATACCTAAAAACTTCCCTGGCCTAGGTACTGGTGCCAGAAGTTTAAGCTCGGCCAATAAAATTCTATGCTTGCCACTATCAATCAGTGCCTGCATCGCACTTTTTGCTACATCGCCTGCCGTTAAAAAGTCGATCATATTATTTGGTATACCCTCATGATTTGAAGCGGCAACCACCTGATCTCCAACCACAGCACCAACATTTGTAATATTTTTATAGCTAAAGCTAATTAATTTCATAAATTTAATTTAAATCGCAGAGACCTTACACGCAAGGCATCTTAAAAGAGATATAATACAAGGTTTTGATCTGTCCACAACTAATTGAACAGAGTATAACTTGTAATGACGCCCGAACAATTTAAGCAATATGCCCAGCAGGGCTATAACCGCATCCCTATTAGTCGAGAAGTTCTGGCAGATTTGGATACCCCATTAAGCGCCTATATAAAATTAGCAGATGGCCCATACTCCTACTTATTTGAATCTGTTCATGGTGGAGAACAATGGGGGAGGTATTCGATTATTGGCCTGCCGTGTAAAACGGTGGTAAAAATTTCCGGGCAGGAAATTACTCTGGAAAAAGACAGCGAAATACTGGAAAGTATTAACCACCCTCAGCCTTTAGTGTGGATAGAAGAGTTCAGACAGCGCTATAAGGTGCCCGATATCGATGACTTGCCACGCTTTAATGGCGGCTTAGTCGGTTACTTCGGTTACGAAACTATTGGCTATATAGAACCTCGCTTAAAATCTACGGGCAAAGATGACCCTATTGGAAGTCCAGATATTTTACTGATGGTATCTGAAGAAATGCTGGTTTTTGATAATCTGTCTGGCAAAGTTTTGCTGTTAACCCATGCCAATCCTAATGAAGAAAACGCATATCAAAATGCGATTGAAAGATTAGATAGCCTGGTAACAGAGCTCAGAAATTCAAGCTCACAAACAGATGCTCATGCCTCGCCAAAACAAGTAGATGAAGCAGATTTTGTCTCTGGCTTTACCCAGCAAGGTTTCGAAGATGCGGTGTTAAAAGCTAAAGAATACATTGTTGCCGGAGATGTCATGCAAGTTGTGCTATCTCAGCGCATGTCTATTCCCTACTCGGCAACACCCCTTAATTTATATAGAGCCTTACGTTGTTTAAATCCTTCGCCCTATATGTATTATTTAAATCTGGAGGATTTCCATATTGTAGGCTCATCTCCTGAGATATTGGTCCGCTTAGAAGATGATACCGTCACAGTTAGACCGATTGCTGGCACTCGTCCTCGCGGCGCAACACCAGAACAGGATAATGAGTTAGAAAAAGAATTACTGGCTGATCCCAAAGAATTAGCGGAACATCTGATGCTAATAGACTTAGGCCGCAATGACGCAGGCAGAGTGGCAAAAATTGGTACGGTAAAACTGACTGATAAAATGATTATTGAACGATATTCACATGTCATGCATATTGTTTCTAATGTTATCGGCGATTTACAAGAAGGCAAAGATGCCTTTGATGTGCTGGCGGCTACTTTTCCTGCCGGCACAGTCAGCGGCGCACCTAAAATCAGAGCAATGGAAATCATTGACGAATTGGAACCCGTTAAACGTGGCGTTTATGCTGGTGCTGTAGGCTATATTTCCTGGTCAGGAAATCTGGACACAGCAATCGCCATCAGAACCGCAGTCATAAAAGATCAAACACTTCATATACAAGCAGGAGCAGGCATTGTTTATGATTCAGTTCCTAGAAATGAATGGGATGAAACAATGAATAAAGGGCGCGCTGTTTTCCGTGCAGTTGCTATGGCAGAAGCTGGGCTAGAAGGAGAAGAAGTATGAGCGTAAAAGTGGTCATGGTCGATAATTACGACTCTTTTACTTATAACTTAGTACAGTATTTTGGTGAACTCGGGGCAGAGGTCACTGTTGTGCGTAATGATGAAGTCTCTGTTGAAGATATCGCCGCATTATCGCCTGATAAAATTGTTATTTCCCCTGGACCCTGCACACCTAAAGAAGCCGGAATTTCTGTAGCAACGATTTTAAAGTTTGCAGGAAAACTGCCTATTTTAGGCGTGTGCTTAGGCCATCAAAGTATTGGCCATGCCTTTGGCGGAAAGATTGTGCATGCTAAAAGCATTATGCACGGAAAAACCTCCCCTGTTTATCATCATGATTCTGGCGTTTTTAAAGGTTTAAATAATCCATTTATTGCAACGCGTTATCACTCCCTGGTTATCGATCAACAAACCTTACCCGATTGTCTGGAAGTGACAGCCTGGACTCAGGACAAGTCTGGCGCTATTGATGAGATTATGGGTATCAGACATAAAGAACTGGATATTGAAGGGGTACAATTTCACCCGGAATCCATTCTGACCGAACACGGTCATGATCTGTTACGTAACTTTTTGGATCGTTAAATATATTTGCTATGAACATACAACAAGCCCTGAATAAACTGTTAGATAAGCAAGATTTAACAGGCGCTGAAATGCGTGATGTGATGAACCTAATCATGACAGGTGGTGCGACAGATGCTCAAATTGGTGGCTTTCTTATTGCTTTACGTTGCAAGGGTGAAACTGTTGATGAAATTGCAGCCGCCGCCGGGGTAATGCGAGAGCTTGCAAGCAAGGTCCCTGTCTCCGGTGAACATGTTATCGACACCTGTGGTACTGGTGGCGATGGTGCAAATACTTTCAACATCTCAACAACCTGTGCTTTCGTTGTGGCCGCTGCAGGCGGACAGGTAGCAAAACATGGAAACAGATCTGTTTCCAGTAGCTCTGGCAGTGCAGATGTATTAGAAGCCGCTGGTGTTAATCTTAATTTATCGGCAGAACAGGTTAGCCAATCAGTCAATGAAATTGGTATCGGCTTTTTGTTTGCTCCCAAGCATCACGGAGCAATGAAACATGCCATAGGTCCCAGAAAAGAAATGGGGGTCAGAACCCTTTTTAACCTATTGGGCCCCTTATCTAACCCGGCTGAAACAGCTAACCAGCTAATTGGCGTTTTTTCTTCAGAATGGATAGAGCCTCTAGCCCATGTTTTAAAAAGGCTAGGCAGTCAACATGTGTTAATAGTGAACGCTGAAGATGGTTTGGATGAAATTAGCATTGCCTGCGCATCAAATGTTGCCGAGCTAAAAGACGGAACGGTATCAACCTATCAAGTGACCCCGGAACAATTTGGTTTGCAACGTGCAAGCCTTGATTCATTAGCTGTTGATGGGGCCGAGTCTAGTTTAGCAATGCTGAAGTCTGTACTTAACAATCAAATGGGGGCAGCTAAAGATATTGTTGCCCTAAATGCAGGTGCAGCCATTTATGCAGCTAATCTGACATCGACACTGGAAGCGGGTATTAAAAAAGCACAAGAAATGATCGAAACAGGTGCAGCACTGGAAAAATTTAATGCTTTAATTACCTATTCAAACAAATAACGGGATCGTAGAGACGTTGCATGCAACGTCTCTACAGGCCTTCTTTAAATTTAACTCTCTAATTCAAAAATGACCGATACTCCCGATATTCTAAAAAAAATCCTTGCTAGAAAAGCTGAAGAAGTGGCCAGTCGTAAGCAGCGCACCCCCATCGATGTGTTAAAAGAAATTGCCAGCGGCATAGAAAACCCCAGGGGATTTGCAGCCGCACTACAAAGCAAAGCACAAACAAAAAAACCCGCCATTATTGCTGAAATAAAAAAAGCATCACCCAGTAAAGGGGTGATTAGAGAAAATTTTAAGCCAATAGAAATTGCTCAGGATTACGCCATGAACGGTGCAACTTGCTTATCTATTTTGACCGATAAAGACTTTTTTCAGGGCTCAGAAGCTTATTTGCAAATGGCAAGAGAAAAGTGTCCTCTCCCCATTTTAAGAAAAGACTTTATGATAGACCCCTATCAAATTCATGAGTCTCGTGCTTTGGGTGCCGACTGTATTTTACTGATTGTTGCGGCTCTTGAAGATTCACAAATGCATGAACTGGCTAATACTGCATCTGAATTGGGCATGGATGTGCTAGTAGAAGTTCATAATGCAGAAGAGCTGGAACGTGCATTAACATTAGAGACACCATTAATAGGTATTAACAATCGCAATCTAAGAACCTTTGATACCTCATTACAAACAACGTTAGACCTAAAACAGGCTATTCCTGCCGATCGATTAATCATTACCGAAAGCGGCATACATACTCAGGATGATGTTCAGCTAATGCTGGATAATGATATTTTTACTTTTTTAGTGGGTGAAGCCTTTATGAGAGCCGATTATCCAGGCCATAAAATGCGTGAACTTTTTACTTTATAAATCGTATAGGGCTCAATCATTATCATAATTAATGAGCCCTACACTTACCCAGTCTGACTTGTCTTTTGACTCCACAGAGGTGCTAGAAAAATAGTTTCGCAGCCTGTGCGCTTGCTTCCTAACACGCCTGTAAAACCAAAACCCTGCAGCATACTTTTGGGCATTATTAAATCCTCGCTCCTTATCTGAAAACGAGTAGCAAATAAAACAAATCTACGCTGGCAAAACTATTCTTTTATAAAATTTAAGCTATTCTTTAAACCAAATTAACAAAAATAGTTTAGCTTATCTGTGTATTTTATTGACTCATCCCTCTTACCATTAGACACCCTGGACAAAAGTTACAACCCCTATCTGGTTACATTATCTGTTGTCATTGCAATTATTTCGTCTTTCACGGCTTTTGGCACCACAGAACGCATTCATGCGAGCAGCTCCCATCGACATAAAAAACTCTGGATACTGTTTGGTGCTACTTCTATGGGTATGGGGATCTGGGCCATGCACTTTATTGGCTCACTAGCATTACAGCTCCCTATTTCAGTTTCATACAATCTCAGTATTACCGTCATATCAATACTACCCGCAATCTTAGCCAGTAGCGTCGTACTGTGGCTAATGAGTCAAAACCATTCAACCTTTACCCATACACACTTGCTGATTTGCGGTTTATTTATGGGCTCTGGCATAGGTCTTATGCATTATACGGGCATGGCAGCCATTGAATTGAACGCCCATATGCTCTATCTTGATTCAATTTTTATTGTATCCATCATTGTTGCTGTTTTATTGGCCACTATAGCCCTTAAAATTCAACATCAAGCCACTCAGCAAGATAAATATCAATTTATTAATCGCAAACAAAGCCTAAGCTCTTTGGTGATGGGGATGGCCGTATCAGGCATGCATTACACAGCAATGTACGCCGTTATTTTTATTCCTGTTAAAAATAATGCCGAACACTTATTAACGGGAGTAAATTCAACCGTTTTATCAACAATCATAAGTGTTATTGTGCTGTTAATATTGACCGTAGCTCTTCTGGTTCCTCATATGCAGCGCTTTAGACAAATGGTACAAACACTACAAAAGAATGAACAAGATTTAAAAATTGCAGCAATAGCCTTTCAATCAGATGAAGCCATACTGGTAACCGATGCCAATACTATTATTATCCGCGTAAATAAAGCCTTTACTCGAATATTAGGGTATACAGAAGAGGAGGCCATCGGCAAAACGCCAAAAATTTTACAGTCGGGGAAACAAGATCCTTCTTTTTATAGAAGGTTCTGGGAACAAATCAATAGCAAAGGAAGCTGGAGTGGTGAAATATGGAATAGGCATAAAAATGGCGTTATTTTTCCAGAGTGGCAAACGGTTTCTGCTGTAAAAAATGAGCAAGGCGATGTGACTCACTATATTTCATTTTTTTCTGACATTACCGACTTCAAGCTGGCCGAACAAAAAATTGAGAAGTTAGCCTTTTATGACGCTTTAACCAACCTGCCCAATAGACGTTTATTACATGATCGCTTAGCTCATGAACTGAGTAATGCAGCACGTTATAAACGTACAGGTATTTTATTTTTCCTTGATCTGGACCAGTTTAAACATATCAATGATTCTCTGGGTCACTCTTCGGGAGACCTGATACTGGTTGAAACAGCACAACGGCTGCAAAGCTTGCTACGGAGCTCAGATACTGCTGTTCGCCTGGGAGGCGATGAATTTATTATTTTAATTAGTGCGCAAGACCTGCCCGCTACAGATTTACTAGAACAATCAAACACCATTGCAGAAAAAATCATTGCAGAAATTAAACGACCTTACGCCATTAATGAACATGAACTCTTTATTACCACCAGCATTGGCATTACCTTATATACAGGTATAGATGAAACAGTTGAAATTTTATTGAAAAGAGCCGATACCGCCATGTATCGAGCAAAAGATGCGGGTCGTAATACCTTTCGCTTCTACCAGAAAAGCATGCAGGAAGCCGCTGATGCCCGCCTACATATAGAAAAAAATCTTCGCACGGCAATTGCAAATAAGGAGTTCTCTGTCCACTACCAGCCTCAGCTATCTGAAAGCAATGAAATTGTAGGTGCAGAAGCCTTAATTCGCTGGCAAAATACCGAATTAGGTACAGTTTCTCCTGTTGATTTTATACCTATAGCGGAAGAAACCAGTTTAATCATTCCAATTGGACAATGGGTTATTGAATCAGTTTGCGGCCAAATTAAAGCCTGGGAAAAACAAGGGATCAAAATCCCACATATTGCCATCAATATCAGCGCCAAACAATTTCGTCAGACTAATTTTACTAAAATGCTAATTAATACGCTTTTTGAACAAAATATAGAGCCTAAAAAAGTTATGCTGGAAATTACCGAAGGTGTTTTTTTAGGCAACCTTGATGAAGCGATTGATAAAATGAACAGTTTAAAACAAAGTGGCTTCAGCTTTTCTATAGATGACTTTGGTACAGGCTATTCTTCATTAACCTATCTAAAACGCCTGCCTTTTGATCAATTAAAAATTGACCAGTCCTTTGTTCGCGGACTAGTTAGCAATACTGCTGATGCCGCAATAGTCAAAGCCATTATTGTCATGGCAAAAAGCATGGACTTAAACCTTATTGCCGAAGGGGTTGAAACACACCAGGATCTGAGCTATTTATCTAGCTTTGGCTGCCATCATTATCAGGGCTATTATTTTAGTCGCCCATTAACTTCAGAACAATTTACCGAATACCTCAACAATCACAACAGCGATCTACAGCCACTTTAACCCTGCCACTAATCCAACAAGCCTTCAAGACCCGATTCTAACAGTAATAACTCCGTTAAATTTTCCTTAAAAAACACCTCGGACAAGCCCAGTTGCTCAATAGTTTCAACAGAAATTAAAGCCAGAATTTCCTCTTCTGTCATTTCAGCGCTCTTACTGGAACTCAGAAACCGTGCAATAAAAATGATACAAGCCATTTTTGAAACGGGCTCTGCAATTAATGGCTCCCCACATTGAGCAAGCGGAATAATAAGCTCATCAGAAAACTTCCATATCTTACACAATTCAGCAGAGACATCCTGACTAGTAAAACCTAAGCGCATTTTTTCTATAAATGAGCGTTCATGCCCTTGCCTAATACGCTGCTCAATATCCGTAGCCTGTTTTTCCAGTCCTAAACGAATTAAAATAACACCCAAATTACTCAGCAAGCCTGCAGTAAAAGCAACATCTACATTACAGTCGCTTTCATTTGCCAGCCATTTTGCATAACTTGCCGTAGAAAAACTATCCAGCCAAAACTGATTGATATCAAAATTATCTATTTTGCACACTGAACTCACAATACCCGAAGCAATAACCAGGGGTTTTAATCTCCCCATCCCCAACAAAACAACCGCGTCTTCGATTGAGACAATTTTCTTAGCTAATCCAAAACTAGCCGAGTTAACTAAGCGTAATACCTTTATAGAGATTAGCGGCTCCTTTTCTACATTCCTCGCAATTTCTTTTAAATCTATTTCGGGGTCATTGAGCTGATTAATAAGGTCTCTAACAACTTCAGAAATCTGAGGTATATTTTGAACCTGAGAAAATAAATCCTGTATTTTTGCTGACATGTCGATCCCTTGTAGTTTTCTTAATCATAATTTTAGCTTTTTTTCTCAGTTTTGGAATAAGCACTCTAAGTATTTGAGTCTATAAATAATTATAAAAAGCATACAGTGAATTTAACAGCAAGTTGATGGTAGAATAGTAAGATTTGATTACTTTACTAATTCATGCATTTAATTAGGGGATTGACTCACCTTGAACCATTAGCTCAAGGTTGTGTACTAACTGTTGGAAACTTTGACGGCGTACATACTGGGCATAAAAAGGTAATAGAGAAACTGGCGGCTCAGGGTAAAGCAATGGGACTCCCTGTTATTGTGATGATGTTTGAACCGCAACCTTTAGAATTTTTTCTTGGCGACAATGCCCCTTCTCGATTAACTCGGCTGAGAGAAAAAGTAATTCAATTTAAGTCATTACCTGTTGATAATATAGTTATTATTAGATTCAACCAATTAATGGCAAATTATGATGCAGAACAATTTATTGCTGATTTACTGGTTAAAAAGCTAAACGTAAAACATTTAGTGGTCGGAGATGATTTCCACTTTGGCAAGGCCCGCCGTGGAAACTTTGCCATGCTGAAAGAAAAAGGCCTACAGTATGACTTTAAAGTTGAAGATACCCGTTCGTTTTTTGTAAAACAACACCGAGTCAGTAGCACACTCATTAGAGATGCCTTAGGTTGCGGTGATTTATCTAAAGCCAAGCAGATGTTAGGTCGAGATTACTCTGTGTGTGGCAGAGTTGCTCATGGTAATAAAAGAGGTAGAACCATTGGTTTTCCAACGGCTAACATCCAGATGTTTAGACGTAACACGCCAATTACAGGGGTCTATGCTGTAACCATGACAGGTATCGCAGACAAAGAAATACAAGGTGTCGCCAATGTTGGCACGCGGCCAACAGTTGATGGCGGAAAAAAAGTTATTTTAGAAACACATTTATTTGATTTTAATACGGAAATCTACGGTCAATATGTAGAGGTATTTTTTAAGCATAAAATTAGAGATGAGGTCCGCTTTCAGTCTTTAAATGAACTTAAAACACAAATAAATAAAGATATTATTGTTGCAAAACAGATTTTTAGTACGGTAAAAACTTAAATTTTTAGCATTAAACACACTAATGTTTATTAACCATCGGTTATATATCGTCGTTACCCTTTTGAATAGTTGAAGTTAGAAAGATGGAATACAAAAAGACACTGAATTTACCTAAAACCGCTTTTCCAATGAAAGGCAATTTGGCACAGCGTGAGCCAGAACGTTTAAAAAAATGGAATGAAGCAGAGCTTTATAAACAAATCAGAGGAAAATTTGCAGGTCGTCCACCTTTTATTTTGCATGATGGCCCTCCTTATGCAAATGGAGCCATCCATATTGGTCATGCGGTAAACAAAGTACTGAAAGATATTATTCTTAAATCAAAGTCACTTAATGGCTTTGACGCACCTTATGTACCAGGCTGGGACTGTCATGGACTTCCCATAGAATTAATGGTGGAAAAGAAAATCGGCAAGGCGGGTGTCAAAGTATCCCCTGCTATTTTTCGCAAAGAATGTCGTGCTTATGCTGCCAAACAGGTAAAAACCCAGAAAGAAGAATTTATCCGCCTAGGTATTTTAGGTGAATGGGACAATCCTTATCTAACCATGGACTTTGCCTTTGAAGCCGATATCGTGCGTTCTTTAGGTAAAATTGCGGCTAAAGGCCATTTAACCAAAGGCTCAAAACCTGTTCATTGGTGTACAGATTGCGGATCAGCTCTGGCTGAAGCCGAAGTTGAATATGAAGACAAACATTCACCTGCAATCGATGTACGTTTTCAGGTCATTGATGAAGCGGCTTTTATGGCAAGTTGTCATAATGTTCCAGAACATCATGGCGAAGGTGATTTATCCATTGTCATTTGGACCACAACACCCTGGACATTACCTGCTAACCAAGGGGTTGCGGTTAATCCTGAATTAGAATATGCAGTGGTTCAATGTGAAATTGACGGCAAAAAAGAACGTCTGGTTGTTGCTGAAGTCTTGTTAAAAGATGTCATGCTTAGATATGGCGCAGGTGAGCACCATGTGCTTGCTTACTGCAAAGGTGTTGCCTTAAATAAACAGCTATTACAACACCCTTTTTATGATCGTCAAGTGCCTATTATTTTAGGCGACCATGTAACAACAGAGGCAGGTACAGGTGCTGTACATACTGCGCCTGGACACGGTCAGGACGATTATATCGTGGGTATGCGAAATGACTTGCCAATTGATAATCCAGTTGATGGCAATGGGGTATTTTTACCTAGCACTGAGTTTTTTGCGGGCGAACACGTATTCAGTGCTAACGAACATGTACTGGAAGTCTTAAAAGAAAAAGGTAAATTAGCTCATCACGAAGCAGTTCTACATAGCTATCCTCATTGCTGGCGCCATAAAACCCCTATTATTTTTAGAGCCACGCCACAATGGTTTATCTCTATGAATCAAAACAAATTACGTGAACAAGCCTTAGCGGAAGTTAAGCAAGTACAGTGGATTCCTGACTGGGGTCAAGCGCGTATTGAGAGTATGATCGAAGGTCGACCTGACTGGTGTATTTCTCGACAACGCACATGGGGCGTGCCTATTGCCTTTTTCATCCATAAAGAAACCGGCGAACTTCACCCGCGCACCGCTGAATTAATTGAACAAGTTGCAAAAATGGTTGAAGAAAAAGGCATTGAAGCCTGGTTTGAACTAGAGGCAGCTGAACTCATTGGTGATGATGCCGAACATTACGACAAAATGCAGGATACTTTAGATGTCTGGTTTGATTCGGGTGTCACGCATGCGGCTGTTCTGGATAGACGTGAACAGCTAAAATTTCCTGCTGATTTATATCTGGAAGGTTCTGATCAACATAGAGGCTGGTTTCAGTCATCGCTTTTGACATCAACAGCGATGAATGATGTAGCACCATACAAAGCCGTTTTAACCCATGGCTTTACTGTTGATGCAGACGGCAAAAAAATGTCTAAATCAAAAGGCAATGTGGTTGCACCACAAAGCATTATGAAAAACTTAGGGGCTGATGTATTACGCCTATGGGTTGCTGCGACTGATTACCGTGGTGAAATGAATGTTTCAGATGAAATTCTAAAACGCACTTCAGATGGTTATCGTCGACTAAGAAATACCGCTCGCTTTTTATTGTCTAATCTAGATGGTTTTGACCCTGCCACTGATTTAGTTGAAGCTAAAGACATGTTGCCATTAGATCGCTGGGTTGTTGATAGAACTGCAGTATTACAACAAGATGTCATTGCTGCTTACGAAGCCTATCATTTTCAGTCAGTTTATCAAAAAGTGCATCATTTCTGTGCCATGGACTTAGGTGGCTTTTATCTGGATATTATAAAAGACCGTCAATACACGGCTAAATCAGATGGTCTGGCCAGACGCTCAGGACAAACAGCGATGTATCATGTAGTCGAAGCTTTGGCTCGCTGGCTGGCTCCTATCACTAGTTATACTGCAGATGAAATTTGGCAACATATCCCGGGGAAACGTAGTGACTCTATCTTTCTGGAAACCTGGTATGAGCACTTATTTGAGCTAGATGCTGAGACAGCAATGGATAGAGCTTTCTGGGAAAAAATCATCACTGTTCGCTCAGCTGTCAGCAAAGAAATTGAGCAAGTACGATCTAAAGGCGAAATTGGTTCCTCTCTAAATGCAGAAGTTGAACTGTATTGTAATGAAGAGTATTTTTCTACTTTGAACTTGCTATCCAGTGAATTACACTTTATTTTTATCACTTCAGGCGCCTCCATATCTGATGAAAAGTTTTGCCCTGAAGATGCTATTCAAACCGAGGTGGAAGGCATTAAGTTAAAAGTCAGCGCATCAGAACATGAAAAATGTACTCGTTGCTGGCATCAAAGTTACGATGTGGGTGAAAATCAGGATCACCCCGAGCTTTGTGGGCGTTGTGTGGAAAATATTGATGGCGAAGGTGAAATTCGTCAGTTCGCATAATTATTTATTAAAATACAGCGCTAATATAAAGTAGGTCTTCAAATGCTTAAATGGTTATGGTTATCCCTTATTACACTGGTTCTTGACCAGTGGAGCAAGATTGCAATAGATGGTTCCATGCGTCTTTATGAATCAATTGCACTCATCCCGGGGTTTAACCTGACCTATGTACATAATACCGGTGCTGCTTTTAGTTTTTTAAGCGAAGCAGGGGGCTGGCAACGCTGGTTTTTTGCCGCCATGGCCTTAATTATTAGTGTTATCTTGACTATTTGGCTATATCGATTAAAACGCCATGAAACATTGCTGGCCGTGGCTTTAGCTCTGGTTTTAGGCGGTGCTATAGGCAACCTGATTGACCGCCTTGCCTATGGCTATGTTATCGACTTTCTGGATGTTTATTACCAGTCCTGGCACTGGCCTGCTTTTAATGTCGCTGATATGGCTATTTCATTAGGTGTCTTTTTAATGCTATTAGAAAACTTTGGGATTGGAACACACTCAAGCGAAAGCAATGAATCATAATCTACATTTTTTAGCTGCTGTAATCACCACCCTCAGTAGTATCAGCTTATCAGTAGCAAATGATCAGCATTCACCGGATAGTTTTTTTCTGGATGATACGCCCATTGTGTTATCAGCAACTCGATTAAAACAATCCTTATCTGACGCCCCCGCCGCGATTACAGTGATTGATAAAGCAATGATCAAAGCCAGTGGCGCAAAAAAAATTGTTGAGCTGTTTCGCCTTGTACCCGGCATGCAAGTGGGTTCAAAAAAAGAACATTTACCCTCGGCTTCCTACCATGGCATGAGCGATGAGTTTGCCAGAGGCATGCAGGTCCTGGTTGATGGCCATTCAATCTACAATGCCAGCTTTGGCGGCGTATTCTGGGTTGATTACCCGTTGCTGGTTGAAGATATTGAGCGTATCGAAGTCATCCGGGGCCCTGCCGCAGCCACTTTTGGCCCGAATGCCTTTTTAGGTGTTATCAACATTATTAGCACCCATACTTCTCAAGACCAGGGAACACAAATAACAGGTCGAGCAGGAGGAGGAGACTCCTACCGTGGAGCGCTTCGTCATGGCGGACAGTGGAATGATTTAGGCTATCGCTTTAGCTTTGCTCATAATCAGAATGACGGCTTAGAGAGTGTTCGAGATGGTTTGAACGGCAATACCTTTAGCAGTCGTTTAGATTATCAACTGTCAAATAAAGATACCTTACAGTATAACCTTGGGATCAGCGAAGGAACCCATAGACAAGGCACCGATAACAATCTTAATGACCCTGCACGAAATGAACGCAATTTCTACTTGAGCCATAACTTTCGCTGGGAACGCCAGATAACGCCTGGCGAACAAGTTTCCATGCATTTAACTCATAATCGCCAGGAAATAGACGATCATTTTATTTCTAATGGAATTGCTGTTAATAACGACTATCTTTCCGAACAGCTTGATTTTGAAATTCAACATACTTTTTCACCTTTTCAATCAACAAGAATGGTATGGGGAGTAGGCAGTCGCCTAGATAGAATAGAGATGCCTTTCTGGACAGGAAATGATGATAAAACCAATCTGCTCTATCGTGTTTTTGCCAATATAGAACAAAACTTTCTCGATGACTTCAGCTTAAACCTGGGCGCTTTACTAGAAAAAAACTCATATACCGCCGTCGATGTCTCGCCAAAAATATCTCTAAATTATCACTGGTCTAATCAACATAATTTCAGGGTAATGGCCTCCAGGGCATCACGCATGCCTATACTGGGAGAACAAAGACTTAATGCCACCCGCCCTATCCTCTCCTTATTAGCCGTACCAGTCACGACAACGGAAAGACTTAAGCCTGTTGAAGTCATTACCTTTGAGGCAGGACATCACGGCCAGTTTTTTAACAACAAGCTAAGCACCGATATAAAAGTTGCACATCAACGATTTAGTCGTTTAACCCGAATGGATATCAACCCATCTGAACCAAGGCTGGATTATAGTAATGGCGACGTTGCCAGTGCGATCAATTATGAGATGCAAGTTGATTACAAGCCCAATCCAAAATCATTATTCCACCTAGGGTATTCATGGATTAATATTCAGCACAAAGGTGGAATTAGTAATTACAGAGAATCTGCACCACATAACACTCTAAATGCTTTAACGGCTTACGAATTCCCTTGGCAACTACAAGCCAGTATGGCCTATTATTATCGCAGCGAGATGCAGTATATTCGTACCTCGAATGCTATAAATCAATATCAACGGCTGGACTTTATTTTACGAAAATCATTTAATCTATCAGAATCCCAAAAACTTGAGCTATCTTTTATTCACCAAAACAATCTGGGATCCAAAGATGAATTCAATGCGGAAGGACGTTTAGCTGATAGAACCTTTATAGAAATATCTTTTCAATTCGATTGATGTAGAGACCTAGCATGCTACGTCTCTACTATTCGCTGGACTATAATTCGGCTAAATACCTGCTCCAGTCAAATGATGGCCCAGGATCTGTTTTTCTAGCTGGCGCAATATCACTATGAGCAACGATATTCTGACTGTACAAATCAGGGTAACAAGCAATTAACACCTCCGTTACCGCAATTAACTGCTGATATTGCTCATCTGTATATGGCTGATTTTCAGAACCTTCCAGCTCAATACCGATAGAAAAATCATTACATCTCTGCCGCCCTTTATACTCCGAAAGCCCTGCATGCCACGCCCTCTTATCAAAGGCCACATACTGGACAATCTCACCGTCACGTTTAATCAACAGATGCGCAGAAACTTTTAATTGATAGATCTGTTTAAAATAAGGATGCTCATCAGGATTTAATTGATTGCAAAATAACTGATCAATATAACCCCCACCAAATTGTTCAGGCGGAAGACTGATACAATGAACAACCAAAAGTGATGGTGCCTGTCCAACTGGACGTTCATCATAATTAGGTGAAGGAATTTTGGATGCCTGGTTAAGCCAATGGTTCTTAATTTTCATAACATAATCAGAGAAATACTTTAACGGCTATTTAAACACATGAATAAGCAACCCACGACAACTGAAATAAAAAACTTTCTTGCTGAAGATATAGGCAGTGGCGATATTACCGCCAGTATTATTCCTGCCTCCAGACTCGCTAAAGCCAATGTGATTAGTAGAGAAAAAATGGTCTTGTGTGGGCAAGCCTGGTTTGATGCCGTGTTTAAAACACTGAATCCTGATATTTCAATCCACTGGTTTAAAGCAGAAGGCGATATTTGCGAAGCCAATACGCTGCTATGTGAATTAAACGGTGCTGCCAAAGATTTATTAACTGGCGAAAGAACCGCCTTAAACTTGTTACAGACTTTATCTTATACAGCTACGGTAGCCAGACAATATGCCGATGCCGTCGCAGGCACGCAATGTAAAATTCTGGATACCAGAAAAACAATTCCCGGCCTTAGACAAGCGCAAAAATATGCGGTTATCTGTGGTGGTTGTGTCAATCATCGAATTGGCCTTTTCGATGGTGTACTAATTAAAGAAAATCATATTATGGCGGCTGGATCAATTGCTGAGGCCATTAGTTCAGCCCGAAAAATAACTGATGTTATCGTTGAAGTAGAGGTTGAGTCTCTACAAGAATATCAGCAAGCGCTGGCAGCCAAACCCGACCGCATTATGCTGGATAACTTTTCAGTGAGCGATATGAAAAAAGCTGTCTCTCTAAATCGAACAGCTATAGAACTGGAAGCCTCAGGCGATATTACTCTAGAAACCATTCGCCAAATCGCAGAAACGGGTGTTGACTATATTTCCATTGGAGCATTAACCAAGCATGTCAAAGCAATAGACTTATCTATGCGTATCATAATGGAGCAATAAAAATGATTGAAAATGCTGAAGCAATATTCAAACATATCACACAAGGTGTCTATGTTATCAGTGTCAATAATGGCGAACAACAAAATGCCTTTACTGCCGCCTGGGTGATGCAGGTTTCTTTTGATCCTTTATTACTTTGCTTCAGTATAAACCCTGATCATTACTCCTATAAATTACTGCAACAAGGCGGCGTTTGCTGCATCAGTGTCTTAAACAATGATCAGTATGTCACAGCAGATCACTTTGGAAAATCAAATATTAAAGACAAAATGGCTGGCTATATATGGAAAAAAACTGAGACTACAGCCCCAGCATTAGCTGATAGCCTGGCCTATTTTGATTGTCGTGTACAGCATTATGCTGAAGCAGGTGACCATAAAATTGTAGTTTGCCAGGTGATTGATGCTGCTATTTTGAACGAGGGCGATCCTATGCTGTATGGTGATACGGCGGATATGGATAATAGTAGCCAGCTATATTAGTAGTATAAGGCTCTCTCAGTATCGTTATCAATTCCATTCTTTATGAATATGATGCGTTTTAGCTCAATACTCAATCTTACCTTTTTTAAAATAGATCACAATCAAATCGTACAATTTGCTGAATAACTAGTTTCAGCCAAAGCAGGCATTCGATAACATGGCTATTAACAAAGCACAACTCAGCAAAAAACCGCCCATCTTGTTCCCATGCTCCTGCGTGGAAATACATATCTGCCTAAGGAATCTTAAAAGAATAAACTTACCCGCTTTAAAGCTCCACTACCATCAAGTTTAAGAGTAATGGTAGTGGAGC